>Ga0255338_1000534_pt1 | contig 114400 bp, 87 predicted proteins | sample MeOH1_35cm_T4_19_FD_203715 | JGI IMG/M metagenome (GOLD analysis project Ga0255338, IMG submission 203715) | Sandy soil microbial communities from University of British Columbia, Vancouver, Canada - MeOH1_35cm_T4_195 | ecosystem: Engineered > Artificial ecosystem > Sand microcosm > Unclassified... | reverse complement strand
ATCACCCCGGGCGGAGGCTGAGCCCCATGTCCCCTATGACTCCCACTCCTCGCGGTATGGCGCTGGTGATGGCCATGATCGTCGTCGTGCTGATCACCATGCTGGTGGCCGGCGCCATCTCCTTCACCGGCACCGAGCGGGCCGCCTCGGAGGTCCAGGCGCAGGAGGACACCATGTCCTCGTGCGTGCAGGCGGCGCGCAACCTGTTCATCTCCCGGATGAACATGCTGGACGCCGAGGGCCCCTCGCGCATCACCTTCAACGAGGACCTGCGCGGCGTGAAGCTGCGCACCGGCCACTTCGACCGGCTGGCGGAGGTGAGCGCCACGGACGTGTCCGGCTCCATGAAGGACCCCAACCGGGATGTCCAGGACATCTCCAACACCAACACCAACAAGCCCACCACAAAGTTCTACACCGTCACCGCGGTGTGCCGAGAGACCGACGACGCCACCAGCCCTGAACGCGAGATCGAGTTCATGGTCCGAGTGGGCTTGTAGAATCGAATTCCGAAGGAGAAACCCCCAATGAACTCCTGGACTCCCATCCTCCGTCGTACAGGCCTGGGCCTCGCGGTCCTCGGCCTGGTCAGCGCCGCGCATGCCCAGACGCTGGGTAACTCTGGCGCCTCAGCCAACGACAGCGTCCCTTGCTGCCAGTTGACCACATCGCTGGTGAATGACGTGCTTCGTGGCAAGGACGTGTCGGGCGACGAGCGCTTCTTCAGCGCCGAGGGCGCGCCGCCCAACATCCACTTCCTGCTCGACACCTCGGGCTCCATGCGTGAGCTGCCCCAGGTGATCAACAGCAAGAACAGCATCTTCTTCAACAACACCGCGAATGGCTGCGAGAACGCGCAGCTGGATGCCATGCAGGCCAGCCGTGGCTGGAACCCGGCCACCGTCTACCCGGTGCCGGACACGGGCACGGGGCTGGGCTCGGACACGGGCTTCCCCGAGCTGTTCCAGGACGACAAGTTCTACGCCTACCAGTACTGGGCGGACCTCAGCAACCCGCCGCCGCAGTGGGACTCCAAGGAGCAGGCCTGCTCGTCGCAGGTGCCGGACTATGCTGGCGCCGGTGCCGCCGAGTACACCCGCTGCCTCACGTGCCTGGGCACCAAGGGCTACTACAAGGTGCCCGGCACCATCGGCCGTGACTTCCCGCCGTTCGAGAACCTGAGCTTCATGTTCTGGGGCCGCTTCCTCAACTTCAACCCGCCCAAGTACGTCACCGCCAAGGCCGTGCTCAAGTCCGTCATCAAGGACCTGCGCCGCGTGCGCGCCGGCATCAGCGCCTTCACGAACAGCGCGCCGAACACCATGCTGCTCAAGCCGCAGAACCCCTCCTGCTCGCAGATCATCTCCGACGCGAGCTCCTTCGACAGCAACCGCGCCAGCTACATCAACTCCGTCAACGGCCTGAACTTCTCCACGGGCACGCCGCTGGCGCGCTCGCTGCTGAACGTGGGCTACTACTTCACCTCGGATGATACGGTGTACCGGGACACCTTCGGCTTCGGCACCGGCTACAGCTACCCGAACGCGTTCAGGAACGGCTCGCTCACCGCGCAGGGCCGCAGCGTGTGCTGGGGCTGCCAGGTGTCCTCGGTCATCCTCATCACGGACGGTGAGCCCGATGCCGGAGACACCCTGACCTCCACCGTGGTCACCAAGCTGCGCACGCTCAACAGCGGCCCGGTGTACTGCCCGGACTCGGCACCGTGCGGCTCGGGCACCACCGCGGGCCGTGACAAGGGCTCCAACCCCGCCATCTACACCGATGACAACCCCAGCTACATGCTCGATGACGTGGCCAAGCTGCTCTACGAGCAGGATCTGCAGCGCAACACGCCGCCCATTGTCGGTGACTTCAACACCGCCGGTAAGCAGAACATCATCACGTACACGGTGGGCTTCGGCATCGCCAGCAACTTCCTGCGCCACACGGCGGAGGTGGGCGGCGGCCTCTACTACACGGCCAGCGACGCGGACAGCCTGAAGCAGGCGCTGCTGGAGATCATCACCAACGTGCAGACGCGGTCCACCTCGTTCTCGAGCCCCGCGGCCAGCACGCTGCAGGTGCGCAGCGCCAGCGCCACGCTCATCCCCCGCTTCGAGCCGGCGCGCTCCAAGACGGCGCCGTGGAAGGGCTTCATCTACCGCTTCAAGGAGGGCAAGGAGCGCCTGCTGGGCTGCGATCCGCAGAACCCGTCCGCGGGCTGGGACCTCAACCAGGACGGCGACTGCAACGACACGCTGCTGATGGACTCCTCGGACAAGGCCATCATCGAGAACGACGAGGGCAAGTTCGTCAGGCTGCTGGACTCCCAGCAGGGCACCACCACCTACGCCACGCCCTTCTGGGAGGCGGGCGAGAAGCTGAGGGCCGGCGGCCCCCAGAAGTGGCTGGCCCGCAAGGTCTACACCATCATCGACAGCAACCATGACGGCAAGGTGGACTTCCGCGACACGCCGGTGCGGTTCCACCCGGACAACGCCAGTGAGCTGCGCGAGTACCTGGGCATCAGCCAGAACCCCAACGAGTGCGCGGACCTCGCGGCGAAGCTGGGCCTGGACCTCTCCATCATGACGCCGGACGAGTGCGCCCGGCGCATCATCACCTGGTACCTCGGCGCGGACGCGCTCTCCGCCAACGGTGAGTCCGCGCGTGAGCTGGACCGGCCGTTCCTGCTGCACGACGTCTTCCACTCCTCGCCGGTGAACGTGGATCCGCCCATCCCCTCCCGGTTCTGCGGCTTCTCGCAGCAGTGCCTCACCTCGCTGTTCTCCGGGTCTACCCAGCAGGTGGACAGCAACGGCGCGGAGGCGCGGGCGTACGATCTCTACCAGCAGCAGAAGAGCGCCCGGGACAAGATCGTCCTGGTGGGCAGCAACGGCGGCATGCTGCACGCGTTCCACAACGGCCGGGCGCTCGAGCCGGCCGAGGTGGACTCGCTCACCGGCCAGCGCCTGTATGACGACGGCACGGGCGAGGAGCTGTGGGCCTTCATCCCGCCGGACCTGCTGCCCAAGCTGCGCGCCAACGTGGGCAAGCACGCCTACTTCGTGGACGGCACGCCCATGGTGCGTGACGTGTGGACGGACGGCCTGGGTGGCGCGGCGGATGGCAAGAAGGAGCCGGGCGAGTACCGCACGGTGGCCGTGGTGGGCACGGGCCGTGGCGGCGTACACCGCTTCGCGCTGGACCTGACGCGCCTGCTGGGCGACGACCCGGACGAGGCCAGCAGCCAGGTGCCCGACCAGGCGGGAGACTTCCTGTGGATGTGGCCCCAGCCGTGCGACCCGCTCGCGCTGGAGGTGGGCGAGAGCTTCACCAACTTCGCTCCCCGCCCGCCGCCCATTGTCCCGGTGGCCCTCAGCGAGACCGCGGACGACGCCCTGCGCGCCATGTCCAGCACCAGCTCTGGCGGCCAGGGCCCCTGGACGATCGACGGCGTCCGTGCGCGCGAGCGCTGGGTGGTGGCGCTCAACGGCGGCTACGACGAGCACATGGTGCGAGGCCGCGGCATGGCCATCGTGGACATCCGCACGGGCCACACCGTCTGGAGCTTCTTCTATGGGGACGGGCAACGCCGCGCGGACAAGCTGCGCTACCCGATTGGGGCAGGCCTCTCCCTGATGGACATCGGCCAGGTCGTCAACCCCACCGCGGACGCCGACCAGCTGTTCGACTCGGCCACGGTGGGCGACTACGGCGGGCAGCTGTGGATGGTGCGTCTGTGGACCCCTGGCAACTGGGACAGCAACAAGGAGCAGGTGACCAACTGGATGGCCGCGCGCGCCTTCCGCGTGGCGAACCTGGCGGGAGACACCACCGACCCGGAGGCCATGCGCGCCCCCTTCAGCTACATGACCGTGAACGCCATGCAGCCCGACACCGGCTGGCTGCGCACCTACGCGGGCACCGGCGACAAGGAGAACCTGCTGGAGAAGGGCACCACGTGCCGGCTCTCCAACCCGCGCGCCTGCGCCGTGCAGGGCTGCGGCGTCAACAACACCCTCACCGTCGAGCGTGGCCCCGCCACCTCGTACACCACCGCGTACACCGCCAACGCCACCTACAGTGGCTACCACTACAGCTCGGGCCTCAGCGACAACAACACCACTCCTGGTGCGCCCGGTCCGGCGTGCGGAGGCGCGCGGGTGACGCTCACGTGGGACAACACCGCCGCCAACGGCTGCCTCAACTCCAATGATGGCACGCTCCAGTACACGTGCGGTGGCGACAGCTCCACGTGGAGCTGCAGCGAGACGCAGAACACCTGGACGGTGCTCAACTACAACGAGCCCACCACGGCCTACCCGCAGCGCTACTACGGCATCTACACGTACGGCGGCGCGGGCATGCAACGCCGCTTCATCGACCAGGACACGGCGGACCTCTACGACGCCTCCGCGTACACGGACACCCCCACGGGCGGCCTGACCAACGTCAGCAACTTCCAGAATGGAGGCATCACGGACGCCAACGCGGGCAAGGTCATCAGCAATCCCTCGGCGTCGCCCTCGGGCAAGGGCTGGTTCATCGAGTACGCGGCCACCAACGAGCGCACCGGCACCACGGGCAACCTGATCAGCGGCTGCGTGCTGTGGAGCTCGTTCGAGCCCAGCGGCTCCTCCGGCGCGGTGTGCTCGACGACGGGCACCAACGTGGCGCGCCTGTACCAGTCCAACTTCGCCACGGGCGAGGCCAACTGCGCGTTGAGCTTCTACACGAAGTCCAACGACACCTGGAATCGCTACACCATCAGCACCACGGTAGCGGCTCCGGCCGAGCCGGCGCTGCAGGTGGGCATCGGCGGCGGCATCATCACCATCGACGCGAACCAGCAGGGCCCCGGCCAGCAGGCGACCACCGAGGTCCAGAAGAGCGACGAGGGCGTGAAGTCGCTCTACCAGCTCGAGCTCGACCGGCGCGGCCACGACTGCCGGCATAACGGGACTGCAGCGGCATGCGACTGAGAATGAACTGGAGGGTGGCGGCGCTCGCCGGGGCGCTGCTCTGGGGAGCCTGCTCCAAGGAGCCGGCTCCCACCCAGGAGCCGGCACCCGCAACCCAGCCCGCGCAGGCCCCCAAGCCTGCCGCGGAGCCGGCCGCCGAGCCGGAGGCCCAGGCCGAGGCGCCCACCGCGGAGCCCCAGGCCGCCGACGCCCCGCCCCCGGACGCGGCGCCGCCGGAGTTCAAGATCGGCCAGACTCACCGAGAGGTGATGCGCCTGTTCGGCAACTGCGCCGAGCGCCGGGTCTTCGAGCCGCCGGGGCCGGGCAGGCTGTACGTGGAGATCTTCCAGCCGAAGGACACCGAGGCCTGCCGCAAGTACCTGGGCGAGCGTCAGTTCATGATGCGGGGGGGCCTGCTGTACCGGATCACCCCAGGGCTGATTCCGCCGGAGCCGCCTCCCAGTGAGCGCCCGGAGGGCCTCTAAGCCAGGCCCCCACGGGCCTCACTGCCCGCCTCTCCCCCCTCTGGGGGAGGGGCTGGGCGAGGGGCTCCGCCCCGGCTCCTCGTGTCCACGAGTCGAGCCAATGCGTCGAGCCCGTTGATTTCCCGGAGCACCCGGCGTAGGCAACCCCCTCTTTCTTCACCATGAGGGTTGCTAGCACATGGCCGACAAGCTCCTGCCCCGCGAGAAGGGCTTTTCCGAGTGGTACGTCGATCTCGTCCTGAAGGCGAAGCTCGCCGACTATTCGGACGTGAAGGGCTGCATGGTCATCCGGCCCAACGGCTATGCGCTGTGGGAGAACATGCAGCGCGTCCTGGACAAGATGTTCAAGGACCTGGGCCACCGGAACGCCTACTTCCCGCTGCTCATCCCCGAGAGCTACCTGAAGAAGGAGGCCGAGCACGTCGAGGGCTTCAACCCTCAGCTGGCCGTGGTGACGCACGCGGGTGGCGCCAAGCTCGAGGAGCCCCTCATCATCCGGCCCACGAGCGAGACGATCATCAACCGCAGCTTCGCCAAATGGATCCAGAGCTACAGAGACTTGCCCCTGCTCATCAACCAGTGGGCGAACGTGATGCGCTGGGAGATGCGCACGCGGCTGTTCCTGCGCACCACCGAGTTCCTCTGGCAGGAGGGGCACACCTGCCACGAGACGGAGGAGGACGCGGAGAAGGAGACGCTGCAGATGCTGGAGGTGTACCGGACGTTCGCCGAGGACTACATGGCGATGCCGGTGCTCAAGGGGCGCAAGAGCGAGACGGAGAAGTTCGCCGGCGCGCTGCGCACCTACAGCATCGAGGCGATGATGCAGGACAAGAAGGCGCTGCAGGCGGGCACCAGCCACAACCTGGGGCAGAACTTCGCCAAGGCCTTCGACACGCAGTTCCAGGGCCGGGACGGCAAGCAGCACCACGTGTGGCAGACGTCCTGGGGCGTGTCCACGCGGCTCATCGGCGGCCTCATCATGACGCACTCGGATGACTCGGGGCTGATTGTCCCGCCGCGGCTGGCGGCCACGCACGTGGTCATCATCCCCATCTTCGGCAAGGCCTCGGACGCGGAGAAGACGCAGGTGCTGGAGAAGTCGCAGGCGCTGGCGGCGGACCTGCGCAAGTCCGGGCTGGGCGTGGTGGTGGACGACGACGAGACGAAGGGCCCGGGCTTCAAGTACTTCGAGCACGAGCTCGTCGGCACGTGCCTGCGGGTGGAGCTGGGGCCGAAGGATCTCGCGAAGGACTCGTGCGTGATGGTGCGCAGGGACCTGAAGCAGAAGGAGTTCGTCCCCCTGGGCCAGGCGGTGGAGAAGGCCAAGGCGATGCTGGATCAGATGCAGGCGGACCTGTTCTCCAAGGCGAAGACCTTCCGGGACGCGCACACCTTCGAGGTGAACTCCTACGAGGAGATGAAGCAGCGCGCGGAGGACGGCTTCATGCTGGCGCACTGGTGCGAGAAGCCGGCCTGCGAGACGAAGGCGAAGAACGACATGGCGGCCACGACGCGGTGCCGCCCCTTCGATCTGAAGCAGGAGCCGGGTAAGTGCGTGGTGTGCGGCGAGGGCTCGCCGGGCCGCATCGTCTTCTCCAAGGCCTACTGAGCGGCGGAGCGGGAGGCCGGAGCGCGGCGGGGCACGAAGGTGGCCACGGGCTCCGGCTTGCCCTGCACGGGCAGCGGCGCGGCGGCGGTGAACTCGAACTCCGCCTCACACCGCGCCCGCGTCACCTCGGACACGAGCACGGGCGCGCCCACCTTCTTCGTCAGCCCTTCGATGCGGCTGGCCAGGTTCACCGAGTCCCCGATCACCGTGTACTCGCGGCGCTGCTGGGGCCCCACGTCGCCCACCACCACCCGGCCCGTGTGGATGCCGATGCCGATGTTCAAGGGCTCCTCGCCCCGGGCGCTCCGCGCGGTGTTGAGCTCCTGCAGGGCCTCTAGCATCTGCAGCCCGCACTCCACCGCGGCCTGCGGATGTCCCGCCAGCTCGAGCGGCGCCCCGAAGTACGCCAGGATGCCGTCTCCGATGAACTTGTCGAGCGTGCCCCCGTTGCGGAACACCACCTCCACCATCTTCGACAGGTACTCATTGAGCAGCGCCACCACCTGCGGGCTCTCCATCCGGTCCGCCATGGTGGTGAAGCCGCGGATGTCCGAGAACAGCAGCGTCACCTCGCGGTGCTGGCCCGTGTCACCCCCGGGCCCCAGCTCCGCGATGCGGCGGGCCACCTGCGGGGAGAAGTAGCGCCCCAGCCGCGTGCGCCGCTCCTGCTCGCGCGTCACGTCATTCACCAGGCCCAGCACCTGCCGGCCGACGAACGTGGCCGCCACCGCCGCCATCACCATCACCAGCGCGAGGGGCTGTGGGTACACGTCCCGCGGGATCCCCCCGCTCTCGCAGAGCACCACCTCGCAGGCGAGCGCCACCCCGGTAGCCACCACCACCCCCACCCGGGACAGCCCCAGCATCGCCACCGCCATCAACAGCGTGACGTACATGCCTACCGGCAGCAGCGCCACCGCCACCGTGTTGGGCGAGTGCTGCAGCGCCGAGAGCTGGATGAGGCAGATGGTGGGCATGTCGATCCCCACCACCCCCAGTGCGGGCCTCCTGCCCAGGGCCGGGAAGCGCCGGGCCCCCAGCCACAGCGCCAGCGCCAGCCCGAAGTACCCCCCCAGCATCCACGCGGGCGTCTTCCAGTCGAACAACAGGGCGAACAGCCACCACCCCGCCGCGCCTCCCAGCCGGAAGCGGTTGACCCACTCGCTCACTTGAGCGCGCCGCTCATCCAGGCGCTGGCTCAGGAGGTCATCGACACCGGACTCGGAAGGAGAGACCGTGGACACGGTACCTCCCAGGTTAGCCCAGGAGGCCCTCTGCTGCCAGGAAGCCACGGGGCCGCCTCCGGGCGGACAATGGATTATCGTGGTGATCAGAGATGGCAAGCATCGGTCACGTCGCAGTGGGCATGGCGCTGGGCAGGCACGAGGCAGGTCCCTCCTCGCGAGGCCGCCAGGCAGCCAGCATGGCGATCTTCTCCGCGCTGGCGCTCCTGCCAGACGCGGACGTCATCGCCTTCAAGCTCGGCATCCCCTACTCCGCGCCCTGGGGACACCGGGGCGCCTCGCACTCGCTGGTCTTCGCGGCGCTGGTGGCCCTGGGCATCCTGGGGGTGGCACGGCTGCTCCGCCTCCCTCCCGGGCGGACGGCGCTGCTCGCGCTCTTCGCCGTGGGCAGCCATGGCCTGCTGGATGCGCTCACGGACGGCGGACTTGGGGCGGCCCTGCTCTGGCCCTTCTCGGAGGCTCGCCTCTTCGCGCCGGTGCGCCCGCTGCCCGTGTCGCCCATTGGCTCCCGGATGTTCTCCACTCGTGGGCTGTACGTGGTGGCGGTGGAGTTCATCGCCTTCCTGCCCTTCTGGACCTTCGCGCTCTGGCCACGGCGGCGCGCGGCCCCGGAGTCCTGAGCCATGCGCCTCTTTACCGCCGTCACTCTCGGGAGCACCGTGGAGGCCAACGCCCAGGCAGGCCTCGAGCGCCTCCGCGCCCTGGCGCCGAAGGCCCGCTGGGTCAAACCGGATGGCTTCCACCTCACGCTGGTCTTCCTCGGTGAAGTCAGTGAGGCCCAGTTCCCCGCGATCGGCGACGCGCTCACGCCGGTGTCCCACCACCACACGCCCTTCACCCTCACCGTGGGGAGCGGGGGCTGCTTCGGCAGGCCGAGCCACCCGCACGTGCTCTGGGCGGACGTGAAGGGGGACACCGCCGCGCTGGAGGCGCTCCAGGCGGAGGTGGCCGCCGTGCTGGAGCCGCTGGGCTTCCCCCGGGAGAAGCGCATGTACACGGCCCACCTGACGCTCGCGCGCTCCAAGGATCCCAAGGGAGACCCGGCGTTCCTCGAGTGCAAGAAGGCGCTCGAGGGCCAGCACTGGGGCGAGGGGCGCGTGGAGCACCTCGTCCTCTTCGAGAGCAAGGGCGGAAAGTACGTGCCGCGCCTGGAGCTGCCGCTCGCGGGGGCGCTCTGAATGGATCCGCGCCTCGAACCCTTCGTGCAGCGGCACCCCTACCCGCTGCTCTTCATGACGGTGAGCGGGTCTCACATCTACGGCTTCCCCTCGCCGGACTCGGACTGGGACTTGAGGGGCATCCACGTGCTGCCCGCGCGCGAGGTGGTGGGGCTGGACGTGGGGCCGGACACGGTGGAGCAGTCCACGGTGTACGAGGGCCTGGAGATGGACCTCGTCACCCATGACGTGGCCAAGTTCTTCACCCTGGTGCTGCGCCGCAATGGCTACGTGCTGGAGCAGCTCTACTCGCCGCTGGTGCTGCGCACCTCGCCGGAGCACCAGGAGCTGAAGTCGCTGGCCAACACCTGCATCACCCGGCACCACGCGCACCACTACCTCGGCTTCGCCGAGACGCAGTGGCGGCTGTTCGAGAAGGAAGCACCTCGGCGGGTGAAGCCGCTGCTCTACGTGTACCGGGTGCTGCTCACGGGCATCCACCTGATGCGCACGGAGCGCGTGGAGACGAACCTGCTCACCCTCAACGAGCACCACCGCCTGCCGTACGTGCCGGAGCTCGTCCAGCGCAAGCTGGAGGGCCCGGAGAAGGGCGTGCTGCCCGAGCAGGACTTCTCCTTCCACGAGCGAGAGTTCCGCCGCCTGCGCGAGGAGCTGGAGAAGGCGAGGGACGCGAGCGCGCTGCCCGAGGCTCCGAGCGGACGGGCAGGGCTCCACGATCTCCTGGTGCGCCTGCGCCTGGCCTCGGTGCGCTGAAGAGCACTCGCGGCGACGGTGCCTTGGATTGCCTCACCCAGCGCGTTGGATACAGGAGGGCCAGGAGTTCACGCGCGGAGGCGCTCGGCGGCGCGGTAGAACTGGGTGAGGGAGAAGTCGAGGAGGGATTGGCAGGAGCGCATGGACTTGTGGGCGCGGACAAAGGGCAACCACGCGCGGGAGCCGATGCGCACCTGGGACTCCTCCACCTTCTTCCGGGGAATCCACTGGCCGCCGAGGTTTTGTACCATCACCTCGCCCAGGTAGGCGCCGATGGCGGGCACCAGGCGAGAGTCAATGCGCTCGAGCTCGAAGACCTCCGGGAAGCGGAAGCGCCAGAAGTGGAGGTCCGCGTCGGTGAGGGACTCGGGGGTCTGCTGAAAGACGGAGGGCACCCCGGAGTGGAGGATGGCCACCAGGGACTCAGCCAGGAGCGAGTAGTGCTCCAGGGCCTTCTGAGTGTCCGGCACGTCCGAGGGCAGGGCGGCGCTGGCGGGCAACCACTCCTCCGGTTCCGGGAATGGGTGCTCATTGAACTTGGCGATTTCGCGCTGGCGCTCGCTGATGAAGGTGTCGTCGAGCACGCGAAAGAGCAGGGGCGCGACATCCGGGTGGAAGCGGGGCTCCACGGGAGCGAGGGCGGCGTTGCGCTCATGAAGGGAGCGCAGCACGGTGTCGAAGTCCAACTCCGGGCGCAGGTGGACGAAGGCGCGGGCCTGAGCGCGGCGGGCCTCGGGGTGGGTGAAGTGAGCGGCGAAAGGCCAGGTGACGAGCAGCACGCAGCCGTTGGGAAGCTCCTCCACGCGGTGGGCGGGGGTGGACAGCAGGCGCTCGCGGCCCAAGAGGTTCACCAGGTGGGGGCCAAAGACGTTGAGCCAGAACACCTCGTAGAGTTGGTCGAACCCATCGCGGAGGCTGATCTGCATGTCCCGGCCAAAGCGGGGGGAATCCGCCAACAGACTGTCGGCATAGCTGCCCGCGAAGGCATGGGAGACGGGGTAGTGGCAGGCCCAGGCGCGCACCAACTCCGCCAGCTCGCGGCAGCGCTCTTCCCGCGCGAAGAAAGAGAGCGGCTGCACACGGAGGACAACCTTCCAGTTGTCGGGCTCTGGGTCGCGCTGGAGACGGAGCCACAACGACACGGCGGGCTCGGTGGGGCGCTCCAACTCGATGCTGGCAACCATTTTCTCCCGGAGGGCCTTCCAGAAGTTGGCGCGGGAGTAGGTGCGCCGCCGCTTGCCTTGGATCAGGTTCGGCATCCACTCCGCTGCGTACTGCTCGAGCGCTTGGAGGAAGGGCTCCAGCGAGTGCTCCAGCTTCGCATTCGCGTCATACATTCCTTTGAAGTACAGGTAGAGGGAGTCCGCTCGGTTCAAATCCGCCGCAGTCAACAGCCTCATTGAATCACCACCTCCACTCCCTTCACGCCCCCTTTGATATTCTCAAGGGCCGAGTCAAGAACGGGCCGCGCAGGCATGAGGCTGCCGCCCTCGTAGACGAGGCGGACGCGCCGCACCTGGACGCTGCCCTTGAGGGAGAGGCGCCGGATGTCCACCGTGCCGCCGTAATACTCCAGGGCGGCGCGGGCATCCACCCAGATGGATGCCTCCAGTGCTTCGCCCTCGAGCAGCTTGAGGAAGCGGCTCTTGAAGCTGAAGGTCTCCACGCGGGGTGGTTGGCCTGGGGGAGGCCGCTGCTCGATGACGAGCACGTCCGCGAAGCGCATACCGGGCACGCCGGACTTGGACAGGCCCACGTGCACCTCAATGCGCGGCAGGGTGAAGGCGCCCAGCCAGCGGCGCTGGGCCTGGGGCAGGGCGGCGTCCTCGCGCAGCAGGGAGATCATCAGGCGCTCGAAGGCCAGCCCCCGTGCAAAATCGCCGCGCAAGAGCTCATAGGCCTCCCAGCGCAGAGGGCCCTTTATAGGCTTGCCCTCTTCCAACAGGGCCATGCGCATGCGCCGGTAGGCAAGGTAGTCGCTCCACAGGGGGGAGCCCTCGGGCACGTCGGGGGGCAGGGTGTCGAGCGTGGCTTGGAGCTTGCGCAGCAGGGCGGTGTCTGCGGGCAGGCGGGGGCCCTGCGTCTCCCATTCGGCCTGGAGCAGCTTGGCCTCCACCACCTCGCGGGTGTGGCCGGAGGTCTCGTCCACCAGCGAGGCCAGTCCCCCCAGTGCTCCGCTGGAGGTGGGCCTGGACTCGGCGGCCCCGGTGCTCTCGGGCAGGGCCTTGGCCAGGGTGGCCTGCGCCCGCGCCAAGTTGCCCCGGGCCTCGTAGAGGGCGACTGCTGCGGGCTCGCCTCCGGCAGTGACGAACACCGCCGCCTCGCGGCTGGCGCGCACGTAGCGGGCCACCTCCGCCAGCCCCTCCAGCCCCAGGCGCTCGGTGAGCTGCCACGCCACGCGCCGTAGCGACTCGAGCCGCACCTCTGGCAGCCACGAGCGCATGGCGGCCCCTTCCGCAGAGGCCAGGGAGCGGGCCCCCTTGCCCGTGGCGTAGAGCGCCACCAACAGTGCCGCGGGTGCCAGCTCCCGGGTGGCCTGCTCGTAGTGCCCCTCCTCCAGCACTTCCAGCCCGTGCACCGTGCCGGAGCCCAGGTGGTAGAAGCCCAGGGGCACCCCGAACGTCAGGTGGTCGAAGGAGCCCAGCGCCACATTGCCCGGCGCGAAGTGCTCCAGTGCCAGCGCGTCCCCCAGCTGGTGCACAGCCTGCTGGTAGGGCGGAGGCATCTGCTGCGCCTGAGCGCTCATGCGCAGGTAGCGCGCCCTGTCGCTCATATCGGTGCTATTGAGCGCGTCCCTGCCAGCGCGCCCCAGGCCTCGGAGCACATCCCCCGACCGCTCCGGGCGCTCGGGGTAGGAGGAGAGCGGTAGCCCCCGGCGCTCCAGCTCCTGTCGCACGGCGGGCATGGTGCCCAGCGTCTGGGACAGTTGCTTGTCTTGGGCCAGCAGCGAGAGCAGCTGGCCCAGCTCGTCATCGCAGGAGGAGTGGAGGATGAAGAGGGCGAAGACTTGGGCGAAGGCGCCGTAGTCCGCGGAGGCGGTGAGCAGGAAGGAGGCGCGCTTGCGGGTGAGCACCTCGGCGGCGCGACCGTCGCGCAGAGGCCCCAATGCCCCCAGGCGCACGGCGCTCCAGTCGCTCAGCCGCTCCAGCACCCAGGCCATGTCCACCTGGCGCTGCAGCTCGAGGAAGCCCGCCGGGGAGCCACAGGCCAGCTGGGGCGCCAGCAGCTCCTCGTCATTCTCCGCCCGCGTGGGCCAGCCTTCCGGCGCGCGGGGGCATTGCCAGGAGACCGGTGCTTCCGCCTTCGCGGGGCGGCGGTTGCCGCTCCAGTGCCTGAACTGGACGTCGAAGGCGGTGATGCTGGGGTTGAAGAGCAGCGCGGGAGCCGAGCTGTGCACCGGGGTACAGCCGTTGGCCAGCAGCACCGCGCTCAGCAACAGCGGCCCATAGCTCCGCCTCAGCCTCTGCCATGCCAAGCCCAAGGGTGTACTCATAACACCCCCCTACAACGAGAGGCCTTCACGCTACGGCACCGCTCCGCATGGCGGCGACGATGCCTCGGGTGGTCTCAGCTGGCCTCACCCAGCGCGTTGCCCAGACCCAAGCTACCGCTCCAAGCGTGGCGTGGCGGTGCAACTGATGATGGAGACTCCGGCTCGCACTGCGCCCTTCACGTGAGCGAAATTGATCGAATGCTCTTTGAGGCCACCACGAAGCGGCGGGTGAAGCGGAACGGCGTCCCCCGGGCGGTGGCGGGGTAGTCCGCGCGCAGGAGCGGCCGGAGCATGTCCAGGAAGGCCTTGCCCTCCTCGGGCCCGAGCGCCGCGAGCACCGGCCGCAGCGTGGTGCCCAGCAGCCACTGCAGCACCGCATCCTCTCCCTGCAGCACGTGGAGGTACGTGGTGTCCCAGGCATCCACGGAGAGGCCCAGGCCGGCCAGGTGGGCCTCGTAGAAGTCCAGCGGCTCGGCCTGTCCCCGGCGGACGGGCGCGAGGGTGGCGGCGAAGCGCGGGTGGGCCCTCACCTCATCAATGCGCCGGTGCGAGGGGGCATCGAAGTTGGCGGGTATCTGAAAGGCAAGCACGCCGCCCGGGGCGAGCAGGGACACCAGCCGGGACAGCAGCGCCGGGTGGTCCGGCAGCCAGTGCAGCGCCGCGTTGGAGAAGAGCACCTCCACCGGCGCGGAGGCGGTCCAACCCGCCAGGTCCGCCAGCTCGAAGCGCACCCGCTCTGGGGCCGCACGGCGGGTGGCCTCGGCCACCATGGCCTCGGAGGAGTCCACGCCCGTCACCCGGGCCGAGGGCCAGCGCTCGGCGAGCACGAGCGTCAGGTCTCCCGTGCCACAGCCCAGGTCCACCACCTGGGCGGGAGCGGCCGCGTCCACCCGCGCGAGCAGTTCGAAGAAGGGGCGCTTCCGCTCGTCACGGAAGCGCTCGTACTGCGCGGGGTTCCACATGGCCCCTCCTCGAGCTGCGAGCCTGAAGCGAGCCTGGCGAGAGGCCGGAGCCTCCGCCGGGTATCAGGGCTTGAGCTGGACGACGTAGACAGTGAAGGTCGCCGAGTCGGCGGAGGTCTCGCGAGCGATGGTGAGGGTCGAGCCGTCCGCCAGGTAGGCCAGGGCGCGCCCCTCGCTGATGTTCTCGTTCGCCGAGTTCCGGCTCTCTCCATGGAGCTGCCCCGAGGCCCACTGTCCGCCCCCGATGACGATCGTCCGCGTGGGATCGACCGGGGTCTGAAGCGTGACGTTCGCGGAGGCGGTCCCCGCCGCCAGGGCCTTCGTCACCTGCTGCACGACGGTGCCCGTGGGGAACGTGACAGCCTCCCACGAGATGGAGTTGATCTGCGGGGTCGTGCAGTTGGCCGAAGTGTCGCCATCGCCGCGCGAGAAGGTCACTTTGCTGCCGCTGTTGGTGAACTCACCCCGCACCAGGCGATCGCAGATCTTCGTGGTCGTGCTGTCGAAGATGTACGAGTACAGGAGGATGGACCTGTCCAGCGGCACCGAGGGAGACAGGTTGACCTGCCCACTCGCCACCGTGCTCGCCAGGCTGGCCAACCCACGCTGGACCGTGGCGCTGCTGTAATCCACGACCTGGAAGCTGTTGGTCTCGGCTCCTCCACCACACCCGGCACCGGCGGTCTTCCGGATCTCGGCTTGGGTCGTGGACGTCAGCACCCCAAGCCGGGGAATGGTCTGGCGCTGATCTGCGGTGTCCTTCTCGCTGCTGAGCAGCAGGAAGGAGTGATCTTGCGTGACGGCGGAGAACGTGGCGGTAGAGGTGTCACCTACACAGGCGACCGCTTGACGCTGGACAGCCACGCCCGAGGGGAACTCCGCCGTGGCCCACCGGATGTTCACGGCGTTCGAACCGCCGCTGCCGCCTCGCTCGCACTGAACATTGAAGGGGCTGCTGCTAGGCAGGAAGCACCGGACATTGGCCAGGTCGCTGGTCTGGTTCAGAGTCGTGGCCTGGAACACGTTGAGCACCTTGCTCGTGTCACCCAGTGCGGGCGTGACGGTGCACGTGGCGGTTTTCGAGTTGGCGGCCATGGTGCAGCTGCCCGTGCGCACGGTGGGGATGATGGTCTCGAGCTGGGTGCCCGCCGTGAGGCCAGAAGGCGTGGCCGTCAGGGTGAGCGGCGCCGTAGCGTTGACGCCGCCGCTGAGGCCCTTGAAGTAGAAGTTGGCCGTGCTGTTCCCCGCGGCGATGGTGACCTGGCTCGTGGAGGTGGTGCAGCCCGAGTCCAGGAAGAACTCCGCCGCGGCCGAGGCGCTCAGGGCGACATCGAGCGAAGACGCGTCCGCAGCCGGATTGTTGAAGGTGTCCTGGCGCACGATGGTCCGAAGCGCGCAGGTGCTCGCGAGCAGGGTCTGCGCAGGCGTGCTGGAAGAGAACACCACCTTCGTTGCGGCAGCGGCCGTGACGATGTGGGACTGGACGGGGGTTGCCGTCAGCCCGGCCGTGCTGACGGCAAGGTCCACGTTCCGGGCCGTCTGCCCCTTGTAATAGAAGCTCGCCGCCAACTGGCCATTCGAGAGAATCAAGGGCGACCCGCCTGTCACTTCATTGGCGCAGGCGGCATCCGAATAGAAACGGAAGTTGCTGTCCGTAGGACTCCCGGCCTGGTTGAGCGAGAGCGTCTTGTCCACCGTCACTGCCGAGGGGTTGTCGAAGGGGTCCCGGGACTGGACGGTGACGGCCACCGAGCAGATCCCCGCTACCGTCGTATGCCCCGGCGTGCTGAACACCAGCTTGGTGGGCGCCGCGGCGTTGATGGTGGCCGTCTGGGTGGCGGGCGTGGCAATCGTCGGGTTGGAGGCCGTGACTCCAATGGTGCCCGCCGTGTTGCCCTTGAAGGAGAAGCTCACGGTGCTCTGGCTTGAGCCAATGGACACCTGGCTGGTCGGCGAACCGGAGCAGTTGGTGCTCGCGTAGAACGAGAAACCCGACGAAGGCGCGGCGAGCAGGTCGACCGGGGTGGGTGAAGGCACAGTCGTGGCACTCCCCTGCGCCTGCGCCTCCACCGTCACCGTGCCCGAGCAGTTGCCCGCCACCAGGGTCTTCGGGCTCGTCGTGAAGACGAGGGCCGTGGGTCGCAGCGGAGTAATCGTCTGATCCTGGGACGCGCCGGTCAGGTTGGCGTTGGCCACGCTGATCGCCACAACCTCCGCGACGGTGTCCTTGAAATAGAAGCTCCCGCTGCTCTGGCTCGCGGGAATCGTGATGGACGTCGTCGGTCCGGTGCAGTCGGAGTTCAGATAGAAGGTGATGTTCCCAGAGGGCGAGGCGGTGAGGTTGATCTGAGTGGAGGCGCTCACCGGCGACACGTTGTCGGAGCTGTCACGCACCTGCACGGTGGTGATGGCCGAGCAGGTGTTGAGCTCCAGCGTCTGCGCCGTGGTCGTGAAGGCGAGCTTGGCGGGAGCGCCCGGGTTCACCGTGACGGTCAACGTCCCGGAGGTGAACCCCGACCGGGAGGCCGTGGCCGACACGCTGCCTACCAGGGTCGCCTTCGCGAAGAAGCTCACGCTGCTCGAGCCTCCGGAGATGGTGACCGTGCCCGTCGAGGACCCGCAGTTGCTCGCGGTCGAGAAGGTCAAGCTCGGCGCGCTGGGCGTGAGGGTGACCACCTGATTGCCCGAGACGTTCGACCGGTTCCCAAAGGTGTCGGTCGAGAACAGCGTCACCGCCGTGCAGTCTCCCGCCGCCACCGTCAGCGACGGCTGCGAGAAGGCCAGCACCGTCGGCGATCCAGGGTTGATGGTCGCGTTCTGGTTCACGGAGATGCTGCCCTGGGCCGCCCCCATCACCACCGCACCCGAGACGGTGCCCTTGAAGTAGAAGCTCGCGTTGCTCGAGCCCCCCGGGATGGTCGTGGACGCCACTGCGGACCCCGTGCAGCTCGAGTCCGTGAAGAACTGGAACCCACCCGGAGGATTCGCCGTCAGCGTCACTGCCGTGTCCGACGGGACGCTCACCGCATTGCCCAGGGAGTCCCGGAGCTGCACCGTCGCCACGGCCGAGCAGTTGCCCGCCGTCACCGTCTGCGGATTGGTGGTGAACGCGAGCACGCTGGCCGCGCCAGGATTGACCGTGACGCTCAGCGGCGTGCTGGTCAGACTCCCGGAAGTGCCCCCGATGGAGAAGGTCCCCGACTTGGTGCTGCGGTAGCGGAAGGTCGCCGAGCCAGAGCCTGAGGCAATCTGCACGCTGGTCACAGTGGGCGAGCACCCGGTGCTGGTGGAGAATGTCAGCTCCGGTACGTTGTTAGGGGTCAAGCTGACGGTCGTGGCCGACGTCGCTGTCGCCGCATTGCCATCCAGATCCCGGAGCGTCACGGTGACGAGCCCCGAGCAGTCCCCCGCCGACAGCGTCGCCGGTCCCGTGAACACCATGGCGGAGGGAGGACCCGCGGTGATCGTCTCGGTCTGCTGGCTCCCGGTGAAGCCCGTGGCCGTGAGGGTCACGTTCACAGGGCCGGCCTGCGTGCCCTTGAAGTAGAAGCTGCCCGTGCTCGTGCCCGCTGCCAGGGTGACACTCGCCACCTCGTTGGTGCAACCCGTGTCCGAATAGAACTTGAAGCCCGTCGCCGAGGCCTGGAGCATCACCTGCGTGGCGGCGGTCACCTGCGCCGGGTTGCCCAGCGCATCCTGGCTCTGGAACTGCACCACCTGCGAGCAGCTGCGTGCCACCGCCGTCCGCGGAGTGGACAGGAAGACCAGCCGGTTGCCAGCCCCCGGGAGGATCTGCACGGACTGGTTGACCGTCGTCAGGCCGGTGGCCGAAGCCCTCAGCGTGACAGTCCCCGCGATCTGGCCCTGGAAGAAGAAGGGCGTGCTGTCCTCGCTCCCGGTCAAAGTCACACTCGCCGCGGGCGTCGTGCAGTTGGAGTCCGAGAAGAAGAGGACGCCGCCGCTCGGAGCCTCCAGGCTCACGGCGGTGGACGCGCTCACGCGGGTGTTGGTGCCGTTCGCGTCCTTCACGCTGACCGAGCCGCTCGAGCAGGTGCCCGCCGTCACGGGGCTGGACGGCACCCCCATCACGAGCGTCGCCGCGGGGCCCTTGCACGCGGTCAGCGAGCAGGTGGACGCCTCACACCCCTTCTTGCCATCGCAGTTGAGATCGACCTGCAGCTCGCACGTCTCCTGCGCGCCCGGGTTCACCGTCACATCCAGGTCCTTGCAGTCCGCGCCCCCCGCATCCGTGCCGACATATCCGTCCGTGTCCCCATCCGTGCCGGGCCTCAGCTGGAGCTCGGTGACCGGAGGGACGGCGCCCTTCACGAAGGTGGCGGCCACCGTCTGGAACGCACCGTTCGGCGTCTTGGCCTCCAGGCCGCCCTGGCAGTCGCCGTCCCGGAACGGACGCGCGGCGAGCTCCACCGTCTCCGGCAGCGCGCCCCGGAAGACCGCGATCTGCAGATCGTCATCGGTGCGGGTCAACCACCGCTTGTCGAGGACACTGTGGGTGGAGGGATCACGCACCTCGAAGAGCACGCACGTCGCGGAGACCGCTGGGGTCAGCAAGACTCTGGCGTGAATGGCCTCACCATCGATCTGCTCGCTCTTGCAGGCCGACAGCACGACGACCAGCGTCATGAGGCTGAGCTTCTTCACGTCGCATACCTCGAATAAAGGGGAGTATGCGGCGCATGCTATCACGGGGCGCCACGCCCTCGTCGCGGGCGTGGCGCCGCTTGGACGCCTACTTTAGATCCCCCCCCACGGCCCGGGTGGCCCCCAGCCCCCGGACCCCGAAGTCGTCGAACCACACCCCCGCGATGGGGGTGATGAGCCCCGCCAGCCCTGGCTCCCGGAGCGCGGAGCTGCTGGAGTCCACCACCGAGAGGCGCACCTGCCCGTCCACGGAGGCGGTGAGCTCCACCGGCCCCGAGCCTCGCGCGGAGAGGGTCAGCGTCAGGGGCTCCTGGGCGGAGGAGAGGCCGCTGCGGGCCTCGCCCAGCACGGTGACGCGTCCTCCCTCCTCCCGGCGAATCTGGATCCGCCTGTCCTCGCGGGTAACCAGGGTGTAGCGCGCACTGCCCTGGGCCCGCAGGACGACTCCCGCCTCCGCTTCGGAGAAGTGCTGGAGCCGCACCTCCACCTGACAATCCCTACAGCGCGAGCCGGGCGCCAGCGCGAGATCCATCCCGTCCAGGTCGCTCACCGCGCGCGTCCCATCCACGTACCACAGCCCCTGCACCGTCCACGGGCTCCCCAGCCCGCGCGAGACGGTGCGCGAAAACTCATCCCCGAAGAGGCGCGCCCCGGGAGCGGGAGGCTCTCCTGGCGCCGGGCCATCACCCGGCGGTATCTCGGGCGCACTGCCGTCGATGGGCAGCGCCACGCGGTACAGCGAGCCTCGGGAGCTGGCGTCGCGCGTGTCGCCGAAGAAGCAGGGGACCTCGCGGCTGCCCGAGGGCAGCACGTCCACGGCATTGAGGTAGCCCTTGAAGGTCGCGCGCGAGTCCAGCACCACGGGGGCGCTGAACGTGCCGTTCCTCAGCACCCGCACGCGCAGCTCGTAGCGTCTGTTGACCTCGCGCGCGCGGTTGTAGAAGACGTAGAGCGTGCTGCCGATTCGCGTGATGGCCGGCTGCGTGGCCCAGTCCGTCACGTCCTCCAGCAGCGTCCGCGGTCCGAAGGCGCTCCCATCGAAGTACCGGTAGTTGAGGCGCAGGGACTCGTCCTTGTAGACGAAGTGCATGCCACCCCGGCCGTCCTCGACGGCGCTGAGCGCGGCGCCGTGGTAGATGCCATCCGGGAAGGCCTGGCGGACGGCGCCCCACGTGTTCAGCGGATCACTGGCCTGGCGGATGCGCATGCGGGCGGGCTCGAAGCCATCGTGCATGCCGTAGACGAAGAGGAGCTTCGTCCCGACGCTCAGCAGCCGGCCGCCCCCGCGCCGCCGCACCCGATCCAGGTCCGGCTGGCGCTGGAAGCTCGCCCCGCCATCCGTGGAGACCGACACCACGGCGGTGGAGCGGCCATCCCGCTCGAGGCGGAAGGCCTGAATCCACAGCCGGCCCTGCGAGTCCCTGGCAATCAGCGCCCGGGAGTAGGCGATCCGGTCATCCGTCGCGTCGAAGACCCGCACCGCGGGCTCGGGCCTCCAGGTGTCCGAGTTGGACTGGTAGCGCCACCACTGGAACCACACGTCATGGCGGCGCGAGGGCCTCAGCGTGGAGGACTCATAGGAGTAGACGAGCGCCACATCGCGGCCCACGGCGAGCAGCTCGGCCCGATCGTGGTGGCTCCCGTCGGGCTGGATGGGCGCGAGCATGCGGAAGCTGCGCGTCCCATCATCCGAGCGATACAGCGAGAGGCCTCGCCCGTCGGAGCCAGCTTGCTGCACAGCGAGCAGCCAGACAGGCGCCCTGCTGCTCCCCATGTCGATGCGTACGACGTGACGCTGAGCCGGCAAGGTCAGCGCATTGCCTCCGCTGACCGGCAGCAGCGGAGTCCCGCTCGCGAGCACAGCCGCGAGCAGGGCAGTGGAAGCCCCCATCATCCCCGTCCCCCTCCCCGTTCACTCCCCGGGAGAAGCTAAGGCGCGAGGGCTCCGGAGCAAACCGGGGAGGACAGAGACACTGTCCGGCAGGGTGAGCCGTCCGAAGTGCCGCTGTCCTCCAGCGCACGCTCCGCGTGAGCAGAGCGTGCACGAGGGAAGGACTACTTGGTGCCGGAGTCCGTGGGGGGCGGGGTGGCGCCCGTCGTGCTGGGGGCAGGAGTCCCGGTCCCGGTGGCAGGGGTGCCCGTGCTGGGAGCAGGAGTGCCCGTGCTGGGGGCAGGGGTGCTCGTACCGGAGCCCTTGCGCTCGATGCGGGGCGGCGGGTTGATGAGGGTGAGGGAGCGGAGGAACTCGTCCGCGGTGGGAGCGCCGATGCTGGGGTTGTAGAGGGCCAGCATGGTGTAGAGGCGCGGGCCGACGAGGTAGCTGCGAGCCTTCACCTCACCCTGGTCGGAGGCGATGACGAAAGCCTTGCCGGGGTAGGTGTCGTTGATGGTGATGTTCTCCTCGCTCTTCAGGGTGCCCTTGAGCTGACCGACGAGCACATCACGGCCCTCCTTGTTGAGGAGCGTCTCCGGCGCGCGGGCCGCGACGAACTTGACGGGATAGTCCGTGGCGGTGAGGGCGTAGATGACGCCCTCGACGTTGCTGTTCCACGTAGCGATGTTCACGTCACCGGAGGCGATGGTGACCTTGTTGCGAGCGACCTGGGGGGTGCCGGGCATCTTCGCGGTGAAGCCGTCGTCGGGGCCACCGACGGTGGCGAACTGCGCGGCGGCGGGAGCCGGAGCAGGAGCGGGGGCTGCCTCAGCGTGGGCCTGCGAGCCCTCCTCGGTGGGCAGCTCTTCGACGGTGGAAGAGCCTCCGGCCTGGGTGGGCTGGTTCTGCTGGCTGGTGGCACACCCGCTCGCGATCAGCGTGAGGGCAGAGAAGGCAGTGAGAAGGCGAGACTTCAGCGACATGTACGCTCCCTCAGAAAATGGGTGGAACAAGGTCGCGGCGGACCCTAGACGAGTCCGCGGCTCCTGACTACCCATGAATGAAGGAACGGCCCCTTCGGGTGAAGGGGCCTGTCCCCACCTACGGGCAGCTGGTGATGGGAGTGGCCGGGTTGCCGCTGTTGCGCGCGTCGTGCTGGAACTTGGGCCAGGGCGCGTTGGGATCCAGGCCCGGACTGTCGACGACGAGCGCGAACAGCCTGGCGCTCCCTCCCACGTAGAGAGTCCCAAGGGGCTTATCCGTCAGACCCTGTCCTGTGGCATCACGGCGACAATCCAGCGCCGGCGAGGCATCCACTGCATCCAGGATCAGGGTCAGGTCGGCGCTCCACTGTGAGGTCAGGGTGCTGGCCGTCCAGGCTTCCACTCGTCCCTGGGTGTTGACGGTATACAGGCGATCATTCTTCCCAATCGCGGGAGCACTTCTCAACGTGCCCACGTTGGGAACACTCGCGGGAGCGACACCTGTCGTGTCCAACCCGAGTGACAAGAGGTTCTTGTCGGTCGTTCCAGAGTCCGAGCCGAAATAGGCAACGTTGCCACTCCCCACGGCCAGATTGAAGACGCGAGAGAAGAGCGATGTATCCGCCGGGTAGACACGCGAGATACTTCCACCCGTGACCGCAGGGATCTTGAAGAGGTTGCCCAGGGCTGGATTGTCCGCAGTGCCCGCTCCTCCATAGAGAACATCCCCGATGACCGCGAACCCCCGAGGCGTATGACTCGTGGTCTGTGGCCAGCCATTCCGAGGGGTATTGGATCCCGTTCCCAGATCATAGCTGATCACTGAAGGGACACCCGTTCCGTAGAAGATGTGCTGGCCTCTCATCACCAGCGCCCCACCCAGGATGCTGGCTGAGACGCCGCCCCCAGACACCTCCGTGCACTGCTCGATGGCCAAGGCATCAGGCCGGGCTTCAACAATTCGCCCCTGAGAATAGATGCTCACGCCTGTTTCAGCCGTGCCTGTTGTGACAGGCGTCGGGCCGACAGCAACAGAAGTTTGGAGGCTGCCACCGCCCGACGGGCTGCACTCAAGCTTCTTCGAGCCATTGCTTCCGCGAAGCACATAGAGCAACGGGTTGGACCCATTCTTGGCGGCGACGTACACATATTCCTCATTCGAGGAGAACGCTCCTACCGCCAGGCTCGCCAGGACATCTCCCGAGGCAAACTCCCACACCTTGGCTCCGTTGGGATCAAGAGCCAGGGTCTTGCCATTGCCCGTATTCACATCGGTGCCGAGATAGATCGTTCCCCGATGGCCAATGGCTGGAGTGCCATCGATTCTCCCGGGAGCATCAAAAGCCCACTTCCATCGAGTCACCTTCAATCCGGCACTCGCGGAGCCACGATTGCCTACAGCATCCTGGCCTTGCACCCGGAACTCCATCGTGCCCCGGACATCCCTCATCTCCGGCACGGAGAGATCCATTGTGACATTCCCACAGAACACGGGGCTGCCATCACACGTGCCTCCCGGTTGCACCGCGATGGGAGCCAGAGCCGCGCCGGCGGTTCCTCCCGGCCCAATACCAACGACTGTCAGCATCACCTCGCTGACAGGCTCGTTGGCCGAGAGCTTCACCGTCACTGGCTCATCCCTTCGAAAAGCCACGCCAAACTCAGTTGTCGGATCCCGCTCATCAGCCTGGGTGCCAGCAGTGCCTGTGGCGCGGGTCGGCGGGCTGGAGAAAGCGACGGTGAAAGTGGGCGCGATGGTGTCCACCTGCACATTCACGGCAGCGCTCTGCACGGCCACGGGAGTCGGGTGAGCGGCCGTCAGGGTGATCTGTGTCTGCGCGGACGGAGGCGTCCAAGAAACGGTGTACGTATCTCCGTCCCGAGTCACGGTCCCAAAGGAGCCAACGTCCCCCGTGTCGGTTCGGGCCGCGCTGAAGATCAGCGTGTCCGGGTACTGGGTCGTCGAGGCGTAGGTGGGGTTGGCCACGAGCCGGGCCTGCACCTGCACCGTGCCGCCACCCAGCACCGCGTTGTTGGCCGGACTCAGGAGGGTCAGCGCCGTGAACCGCGGCGTGCATCCTGCCGTCGTGCACGCTTGGTAGGCCGCGCAGACAGGCGAGCAGTTGTCGGTCTCTGGCTCCGTGCCGGCCTGGTAGCAAAGCCCCACGCTCAGGTCACAGCGCCCAGTCTCGCCCCCACAGTCCGAGTCGGAGGCGCACTCCCTGCCCTCCAACTTCGTGCACCCGGCCAGCGTCGCCAGCAGCAACCCCGTTCCCAGGAGTTTGCGCAGCATCAAACACCTCCCAAACCTTTTGACGGCCCAGTGCTGGTGGATAGCATGGGCCCACTGCTCACGGAAGGTTGAGACCTCCCTTCCGCACCCTGAGGGTCTCCCATGGCGAACCGCCTCTCCCGATACGGCCTCCTGCTGGCGCTCTCCGTGGCCCTCCTGGCCCCCACGGCTCGCGCCCAGGCCCCGCAACGGGAACGTATCGCGCTCCACCCCTGCGTCATCACCGGTGGCAAGAAGGCGAAGACCGCCGATCTGGCGGCCCTGGAGGCCCTCTGCGCCACCTCCGCCGTCCGCGAGTCCATGAACCTGGTGCCCTCCACCGAGGTCCGCGCGTTCCTCGAGAAGGAGCGGGGCTCCTGCGCCAAGGCCAAGAACCGCAACGCGTGCCTCGGCCGCCTCGCCGCCGCCACCAAGGCCACCCACACCCTCTACATCACCCTCAACCCCTTCACCCCCAAGTCCACCCGCATCACCGGCCTCGTGGTGGATGAGACCGGCAAGAAGATCGAAGAGCGTCCCCTCGAGCTGCCTCGCATCCCCAACCAGCCCCCGAGCGACGTCGTCCGCTTCGCCGTCTCGCAGATCCTCGACCAGCTCAACGTGGCCAAGGCGCCCGCCCAGGAGAGCCTCACCATCCCGCTCACCCCCGGCGCCCCGCCCGAGCCCGAGCCTGTCGCCATCCCCTCGCCTACCCCTGAGCCGACGCCCACGGTCACCCCTCCCGCGCCGCAGCCCGCCCCCATCGCCTCCGTCAAGCAGGAGGCCCCCCGGGGCCGCACGTGGAAGACCCCGGCCGGCATCAGCGGCATGGCCGTGGGCGGTGTCGGGCTCATCGTCTCGGGCATCTTGATCAACAGCTCCAACTCGAAGGCCAAGGAGTTCAACGACGCCTTCGCGAATGGCCTCCCTCCCCAGACCGACACGGCCCGCCTGGCCATGCTCCGCGATGACGCCAAGTCCCAGCGGTCCACAGCCACCATCGCCGCGGGCGCGGGTGCGGCGCTGGCCGTCGGCGGCGCCGTGCTCTGGCTGATGGACGGCTCCTCCTCCTCCGAGGGCTCTTCCACTCCGGGCAAGGTAGGCACCACCCGGATCCTCGCGGGACCGGGCCAGGTGGGCCTGAGCGTCCTGCTGCCATGACCTGAGGCCCGAGCGGCCCACCAGGACAGGCGCCGCTCCAGCGGGGGCGCCTACTCGCCCAGGTACGCCTTGCGCACCTCGGGGCTCTCGAGCAGCGCCCTGCCCTTGCCCGCCATGACCACCTCGCCCGTCTCCAGCACGTAGCCGTAGTGGGCCATGCTCAGCGCCAGGTGCGCGTTCTGCTCCACCAGCAGGATGCTCATGCCCGTGGCGTTCACTTCCTTCAGCGTGCGGAAGATCGTCTCCGTCACCTGCGGCGCCAGCCCCAGCGAGGGCTCGTCCAGCAGCAGCAGCTGCGGCCGGCTCAGCAGCGCCCGGGCAATGGCCAGCATCTGCTGCTCACCGCCCGAGAGCGTCCCCGCCATCTGCCTGCGCCGCTCCTTCAGCACGGGGAACAGCCCGAAGCTCTTCTCCTGGTCCGCGGCGATCGCCTCCGTGTCCCGCCGCAGGTACGCCCCCAGGTCCAGGTTCTCCTGCACCGTGAGGTTGGGGAAGATGCCTCGCCCCTCTGGCGCGTGCGCCATGCCGCGCGGCACCAGCTGGTGCGCCTTCATCCCGGTGGTGTTCTGCCCGTTGAGCGTGATCTTCCCCCCGCTCGGCTTCAGCATGCCGCTCACCGCGCGCAGCGTGCTCGTCTTGCCCGCGCCGTTGGCCCCGATGAGCGCCACCACCTCGCCCTTGCCCACCGAGAGCGACACACCCCGGAGCGCCTGGATGGCCCCGTAGTGGACCTTCACCTCCTCCACCGTCAGCATCGGAGGACGGGGCTCACGCTCTCCCAGCGTCTTCACCGCCTCGCTCACGCCGCCCCTCCATGCGTCTCCAGGTAGCTGTCCCCCAGGTACGCCTCGATGACCTTCCGGTCGCTGCGCACCTGCTCGGGCGCGCCACGGGCAATCGTCTCCCCGTGGTCCAGCACGGTGATCTTCTCGCAGATGCCCATCACCAGCTTCATGTCGTGCTCGATGACGAGGATGCCCAGCGAGAAGTCATCCCGCAGCTTGCGGATGAGCACCATCAGGTCCGCCTTCTCGCGGGTGTTCATGCCCGCGGCGGGCTCGTCCAGCAGCAGCACATTGGGCTGCGTCCCCAGCGCGCGGGCGATCTCCAGGCGCCGCTGCTCGCCATAGGGCAGGTTGCGAGCCTCCTCGTCCCGGCGGTGCAACAGCCCCATCACCTCCAGCAGGTGCTCGGCCTGCTCGGTGATGCGGCGCTCTTCGGCCTGAAAGCGGGGCGTCAGCAGCAGGGACTTCCACCAGCCCGCCAGCACCAGGGTCCGACAGTTGGCGGCGATCGCCGTCAGAACTCCCCCACGGACCAGCGCCGCCGCCGCCACGCCGTGCGCCGCCGCATCGGAGAACGCCTCGGCCCTGCACGCCACCTTCACGTTGTCCAGCGCGGTGAGGGCCCGGAACAGGCGGATGTTCTGGAAGGTGCGTGCCAGCCCCAGGTGGTTGATCTGGTGGGGCTTGAGCGTATTGACCTTCTGTCCCCCGACCCGCACCTCGCCCTGGGTGGGCTTGTACACGCCCGTCAGCACGTTGAACGCCGTCGTCTTGCCCGCGCCGTTGGGACCAATGAGCCCCTGGAGATCCCCCTTGCGAATGGCGAGGTTGAAGTCCGTCAGGGCCTTGAGGCCTCCGAACGTGATGCTCACTCCCTCTGCCTTGAGCAGCGGGGCGTCGGCCAGCTGCTGCGGCGTCGGCTCGGTGCTGGAGCTCATGCGAGCCCCTTTCTCCGCCGAGGCAGCCAGCGCGGCAGCACCTCCCAGATCTCCTTCGTCCCGAAGAGCCCCTGCGGCCGCAGCAGCATCAGCGCCACCAGCAGCAGTCCGTACACGGGCATGCGGATCTGATCGACCTTCTGCGCCAGGCTGCCCTCGGCCCCCATGGCGGCGAAGGCCGAGCGCAGCGCCTCCGGCAGCAGCGTGAGGAACACCGCCGCCACGATGGCGCCCGTGGTCGAGCCCAGGCCGCCCATCACCACCATGACGACGACCTCCATCGACTTCACGAAGGTGAACGAGCCCGGGTTGATGATGGGGACGAAGTGGGCGAACAGCCCGCCGGCGATGCCCGCGAAGAAGGACGAGATGACGAAGGCGCGCACCTTGTAGCCGGTGGTGTCCACGCCCATGGCCTCGGCGGCCACCTCGTCCTCGCGGATGGCCCACAGGCTGCGGCCATGGCTGGAGCCCGCCAGCCGCCGCGCCACCAGCACCACCACGAACACCCAGAAGCCCACCATGCCCAGGCCCGCCGTCTGGGGGATGCCAGACAGGCCCAGCGCGCGCCCGAACATCTCCGTGTTCTGCACGAAGACGCGGATGATCTCCCCGAAGCCCAGCGTCACGATGGCCAGGTAGTCCCCCCGCAGCCGCAGGCTGGGCAGCCCCACCACGAAGCCGCACACCGCGGCCGCCACCCCGCCCAGCAGCAGGACCAGGAGCAGGAAGACCTGGTCGCTCACCGCCACCGGCAGGAAGGAGAGGGCGATCTCCTTGAGCGACAGGGACAGCACCCCAGCCACGTAGGCCCCCACCGCCATGAAGCCCGCATGGCCGATGGAGAACTGCCCCGTCATCCCGTTCACGATGTTGAGGCTCACCGCGAGGATGATGTTCACGCCCATGATGGACAGCAGGTACGTGGCGAAGGGCGAGCCGGCCAGCAGCAGCTCGAACACCACCACCACGGGCAGCGCGATCAGCACCGGGAGGGCGCCGCGGAGCCCCGGAGGAACCCCGGGCATGGCCGCTGGGACGGAGGAGGATTCCATGCGCCCTACACCTTCTCCGCCGCGACCCGGCCGAACAGCCCGCCAGGCTTCGCGATCAACACGATGATCAGGATGCCGAAGGCCACCGCGTCACGCCACGTGCTGGCGGCGTAGCCCACCACGAACTCCTCCACCAGCCCGAGCATCAGCGCGCCCACCACCGCCCCCGGCACGTGGCCGATGCCGCCAATCACCGCCGCCACGAAGGCCTTGAGCCCCACGTACAGCCCCATCAGCGGGCTCACGGAGGTGTCCTTGATGGCGTACAGCAGCCCCGCGCCCGCCGCCAGCGCGCTGCCAATCATGAACGTCACCGCGATGACCCGGTCCGTGGGGATGCCCATCAGCGCCGCCACGCGGTGATCATAGGACACCGCCCGCATCGCCCGCCCGAAGCGCGTCTTGAACACCAGGTACTGCAGCCCCACCATCAGCCCCACGGCGATGAGCAGCGACATCACCTGCCAGTTCCAGACGACGACGTCCCGGTCACCGATGATGAGCCACTCGGTGGGGACGATGATCTCCGGGAAGGCCCGCGGCGCCGCGCCCGGCAGGAAGCCGATATCCAGCTGGAAGCCGTACGAGAGCGCGAAGGAGATGCCAATGGCGGTGATGAGCGCCGTCAGCCGCGGCTTCTCGCGCAGCGGCCGGTAGGCGAAGCGCTCGATGAGGAAGCCCAGCAGGGCGCAGCCGCCCATGGCCACCAGGAAGATGAGCACCACGCCCCACAGCGACTTCTGCGCCTGCTTGCCGAGCGCGAACGCCGTGGCATAGCCCATGTACACGCCCACCATCATCACGTCACCGTGGGCGAAGTTGATGAGCTTGAGGACGCCGTACACCATCGTGTAGCCGAGCGCGACGAGCGCGTAGATGGTGCCGGAGGCCAGGCCGTTGATCAGGTGCTGGAGAAGCTGCGCCATTTACGGGTTGACCGTGGTGACGTACTCCGACTTGCCATCCCCGACCTTGAGGACGACCGCGGGCTTCACCGCGTTGCGCTTCTCGTCCAGGGTGATGGCGCCGGCGATGCCCGGGAAGCCCTTCGTCTGGGCGATGGCATCCCGGATGGCCTTGCCCGAGCTGTCCGGCGCCTTCTTCAGCGCGTCCACGGCCACGTTCGCCGCGTCGTAGGCGAGCGCCGCCAGCGCGTCCGGCACGCCGCCATAGGCCGCCTTGTAGTCCGCGACGAACTTCTGGATGCGCGGCTCCGGGTTGTCCGGCGAGTAGTGGTTGGAGAAGTAGCTGCCCTGGATGGCGGTGCCGCCCAGCTCGTACAGCTTCTCCGAGTCCCACCCGTCCCCGCCCAGCAGCGGCACCTTCAGCCCCAGCTCGCGGGCCTGGCGGGCGATGACGCCCACCTCGCTGTAGTAGCCGGGCACGTAGATGGCCTCCGGCTGCGCCTTCTTGATGGCGGTCAGCTGCGCCCGGTAGTCGGTGTCGCCCTGGCTGTAGCTCTCCACGCCGGTGATCTTCCCGCCCATCTCGGTGAACTTGCGGGTGAACACGTCCGTGAGCCCGATGGAGTAGGCGCTCTTGTTGTCCTGGAGCACCGCCGCCTTGGAGAACTTCAGGTTCTCGCGGGCGAACTTCGCCATCACGAAGCCCTGGAACGGATCGATGAAGCAGACGCGGAAGATGAAGTCGCCCTTCTCCGTCACCGCCGGGTTGGTGGACGAGGGGGTGATCATCGGCACCCCGGCCGCCTGGGCCTTCTCGGCCATGGCCAGCGAGTTGGAGGAGGCCACGTCCCCGAGGATGAGGACCACCTTGTCCTGGTTGATGAGGCGGGTGACAGCCTGGGCGGCCTCCTCGGGCTTGCCCTGGTCGTCATACACGCGCACCGCCAGCTTCTTGCCCTTCACGCCGCCCGCGTCGTTGGCCTCCTTGATGGCCAGCTCGATGCCATTGCGGGTGGAGACGCCGAAGGTGGCCTGCCCACCCGTGAGGCTGGTGGCCACGCCCAGGAGGAGCGTGTCGGACGAGGCAGGCGTGGGGGGTGTGTCCGCCACGGGCGGGGTGGCAGGGGCCGTTCCCCCCTGGCCCTGAGCGGTCTGTTTGCTCGTCTCCGTCTCGGGTGAAGCGGGCTGCGTCTTCTTCTCGCAGCCGGCCACCATGAAAGCGAGCGCGGCCAGCAGCATCGGGACAAAACGGCGCATGGGGACCCTCCCGTTACCGGCAAAAGCTCCGGTCTTCTAGGAGAGCCCGTCAGGTGGGTCAAGCGCGCAGCCATGGCGACAGGCCGCTTTTTACTCCGGGACTGCCCTCCCTCAGTGAAGCGTGTCCACCGGCTCCTCATGGCGCACCTCGCCACGCTCCTCCACCTCGGCCGTCTCCCGGCGGACCGTGGTGCGCACGGCGCGCAGCTCCTCCAGGGCCTTCTTGGACACCCGCACCTCCTGCCAGACGTGGGTGCTCTTGGTGAACTCCACCCGCTCCTCCCGCAGGGGAATGACGAAGGAGACCTCCTCGAACGGGGCCGCCCCGCCCGGCACCGAGGCCCCCTCCAGGGCTTGGGCATGCGCCTCGTCCGTCACCGGGAGGCGCTCCACCACCAGCTCCTCACGACGGACGGGGATGCTGAAGTGCCGGACCTCCGTGCGGACCACCTTGTGGATGCGCAGCTGCCCCACCTCGCGGACGGCGGTGCGGGGGTGGGCCTCCTCGTGGGCCAGCTCGACGACGAGCTCCTGCGGGGCCCCGAACGTCCCCAGGGGAACCACGGACTCGCGCTCCCGCCCCTTGAGCAGGGGGCCCGGAATCATCTCGTCCCGGGTCCGCCGCAGGCGCACCTGCTCCCCGCGCACCTCGGAGATGTCCTCGTAGCGGGCGATGAAGTCCCGTGGCAGCAGCAGCCCCTTCTCGATGACGAAGGTGTCCTCGCCGCTGCGCACCACCCTCCCCAGCCGCGCGCCGTCCGCGGCCAGCACCTCCATCCCTTCGCGTATCTCCCAGCTCATGTCTCCCCCCTCTCCGGTGTGGACTGCCTGCGCGCCCCTCAGTGGGGGTGGGCCCCGTTGCCTCCGACAGCCCAGAGCCGCTCACGCCCATTGGGCCCTCGCCGAGGCTCCGGAGCGTCTCCCGAACCGGGGCTCTGCTCTCCCCTCTCCTCCTTCACCGCGGCCCCAGGCGTTGCCTCCGGGGCCGCCTCGGCCTCTGGCAGGGGAGGCTCTGCTTGCGTCCGCCGAGCCAGCCTGCCCCCCACCAGCGCCCCCAGCAACCCCGCGGCCGCTCCCACGGTCACCGGGCTGCCTCGGCTCCCCCGGCTCCGCCCCACGCCCCAGAGCACCATGGGCACACCAAGCCCCGCCAGGCCTCCCAGGAGCACCTCCCAGCGGTCTCGGGCTCCACCTGCCTCCCTGCTGCGCTCCATCTGAGGCCTCCTGGCTCCGGGCACGCTTCGCGCACCGAACATTTGGGATGGAAGCCCTCCTGCGGAAAGCCCGGGGCCCGGGGCCACGCCCCTCACCTCCGTGAGCAGGCAAGGAGGCACGCGGTAGCCATGCAGAGCGAGGGCTCCACCGTGCCACCGGGCGGCGATCCCCGCAGGGGTGTCGCACACGCGAGGAGCCCCCACTTTCGAGTGGTGGGCCGCAGGCGGCCGCCATCTACAACGGGAGGCACCATGTATCAGCGCATTGACGTGAGAGAGGGAATGACGGTTCGCAGCATCGATGGCGAGAAGCTCGGCAAGGTCTTCGCGGTGCAGGATGGGGAGTTCTTGATCGAGAAGGGCCTCTTCTTCCCCAAGGACTATGTCTGCCGCTATTCGGAGATCAGCGACATCCGTGACGGCGAGATCATCCTCATGCACGGCCAGGAGGGCCTGCGCCGCTTCTCGTTCGACGAGGACCGCGGAGTTCTGGCGGGCACGGGCGGCACAGCGGGCGTAGGTCCGGGCGCCGTGGGAATCCCCGCCGAGAGGAGCACGGGCCTGGGCCTGGGCGCGGACACCGGGGGGCTGACGGCGAACGCCTCGGCTGCGGGCGTCGAGCGGCCCATGGTGGGCAAGGACGAGGTGGCCGTCCCCGTCTACAAGGAGGAGCTGGACGTCATCAAGCGCGAGAAGCAGGCCGGCGAGGTCCGCGTCAGCAAGGAGGTCCGCGAGGAGGAGAAGGAGCTCAACGTGCCGGTGCGGCGCGAGCGCGTCCGGGTGGAGCGCCGGGACGTGAAGGATCGGCCGGCCATGCACGCCTCCTTCCAGGAGGAGACGGTGGTGGTGCCGCTGCGCGCCGAGGAGGTGGACGTGCAGAAGCGCGCGGTGGTGGATGAGGAGGTCATCATCCGCAAGGACGCCGTCGAGGAGGAGCAGCGGGTGGCGGAGACGGTGCGCCGCGAGGAGGTGCAGATCCGCGGCGATGGAGACGTGGAGGGCCCGCGCAAGCTGGACCTGACGCCGGACGACCCCACCCTGCGCCGCCGCTGAGCTTGAGGCGAGCGCCTGTAACACCTGGCCCGAGGCGGCACCGCGAGTGCTGCCCCTGGCTGGGAGCGGGAGCGCCTGGTCCGCGAGTGCCCCCGCGCCTCAGCCCGCGGGCTTCACGGCAGGGCGGACGCGGGTCTTCTCCGTCTTGGACTGCTCCCCGGCGGAGCGATCCAGCCGAGCCAGCTCGCGGAGCCGGTCCGGGAAGTTCGCGGAGACGAGCCGCGCCAGCTCCGAGTCCTTCGCCGGAGCCACCACCTCCGCGAGCCGCTCGGCCATCTCGTGGGCATCCCGGAAGCGGTCCGTCGCGCGCTTGGCCAGCGCCACCTCCATCACCTCCCACAGCGGCTTGGGGATGCGCTCGGGCCGGCGCAGCTGCTCGTCGCAGATGGCGTACATGCTGGCCAGCTCCTCCCCCTTGTCGAAGGCGCGCTTGCCCGTGAGCGCCTCGTAGAGGATGAGCCCCATGGCGAACAAGTCACTGCGCGCGTCCAGGCGCTCGCCGCGCGCCTGCTCCGGGGACATATAGAGCGGCTTGCCCTTGACGATGCCCGGCAGTGTCACCGTGCGCTGGGCGCGCGCCTTGGCCACGCCGAAGTCCAGCACCTTCACCCGCCCGTCGAAGCCCAGCATCAGGTTATGCGGGGACATGTCCCGGTGGACCAGCTGGAGCAGCGCCCCATCCTCGCCCTTCACCAGGTGCGCCGCCTGCAGCCCGTGGAGTCCTTGGATCACCACCGCCACCGCCATGGGCGCCAGCAGCGGAGCCTTCAGGGTCTTCAACACCCGGTCCAGATCCACGCCCCGCACCAGCTCCATGGCGATGAAGTAGGCGCCCTGCGCCTCGCCAATGTCGTAGACGGTGACGAGGTTCGGGTGGGACAGCCTCAGGCCGATGCGGGCCTCGTCCAGGAACTGCTGGACGATGAGCGGGTCCGTGGACAGGTGCGGGAGGATGCGCTTGAGCGCCACCAGCCGCCCCAGCCCCTCGGGCCCCCGGGCGCGCGCCACCAGCACCTGCGCCATGCCGCCCGTGCCCAGCGGGGTCACCACCTCATAGCGGCCAATGCGGCCACGGCCCACGGGGGTCGCGTCCTCCCCCACGGCCAGCTCGTCCAGCCGCTCCAGCGCGGAGCGCCCATCCGTGAGCGCCAGGAAGCCCAGCACCGCCGAGTCGAGCTGCTCGCCGATGGCCTCCACCAGCTTCATCACCAGCTTGCCGCCGTCCTCGAAGCGCCCCTCCACCGCCAGCCCCATCGTGCCCAGGTCCAGCTTGCCGAGCGTGAGCCGGGTGCAGAAGAGCATCCGCCCGTCCTCGAGCCGGCGCGGGCCCGTCCAGTCCGCCGCCGTGAAGACGTCCACGCCCAGGTCGCCCATCAGCCGCGTCAGCACCGGCCCCTGCGTACCCTTCAGGCACACGAAGCCCGCCTTGGCGTGCACCATGCGCGCACACTGCGTGAGGAACACATCCAGCCCGGTGTCGAGGTCCAGCCCCCGCTCGAAGCAGTCCTCGAGGATATCGTCCGCGATCCGCTGGACGGATATCAGGCCCCGCAGGAACGCGACCTCAGCCTCGAGTGACGGAAACTCCACGGGGCGCATTGAACACCGGGAGCCCCTCTCCCGGGAAGGGCCCTCCTCAGACAGCCGGCCTCAGGTGAGCGGGAGCTCCAGTGTGGCCACGGCCCCCTTGCCTGGCCCCTCGCTCTCCAGCGTGAGGCGTCCCCCCAGCATCTGCGCCGCCAGCGCGCTCGAGTGCAGGCCGAAGCCATGGCCTTCCTTGCGGGTGGTGTAGCCGTGCGCGAAGAGCCGATCGCGGGCCTCCGGGGCGATGCCCACCCCGTTGTCCGTCACCTGGATGTGCGCCCGCTTCCCCTCCGCGAACAGCCGCACCCGCAGGTGGCGCTCCCCTTCGGGGATGAGGTCCAGCGCGTACTTCGCGTTGCTGATGAGGTTGATGAGGATCTGCAGCACCTTGTGCTTGTCCACCTGCACCCTCGGCACCGCGGCCAGCTCCCGCCGGATGGTCACCCCGTGGCGCTGGAGCGCCACCATCTGGATGCGCAGGGCGTCATCAATGAGCTGCGTCAGGTCGCACTCCTCCTCCATGAGCGACGTCCTGGCGTAGGTCTGCTGCACCTGGACGATGGCGCGGATGTGCTCGATGTGCCGCCCCATCGCATCCAGGTCCTCCAGCAGGCGCATCTGCTGTCCCATCAGCTCGTCCGACAGCGCCGCCAGGTAGTCCGGCAGGTGCTTGCCGCGCGCGTTGGGTGCCAGGAAGCTGGCCAGCTCCGTGCGGTGCTCGAGCAGCAGCGTCGTGGCCTGCTTCAGCCGGCCCACGCGAGAGGCGCCCACCGCCCGCTGCATCGTCTCGAGGTTGATGACGGCGCTGGTGAGCACATTGCCCACGTTGTGCAGCACGTTGGAGGCCACCTCCGCCATGCCCACCGCGCGCGCGGTGTCCACCAGCCGGGCCTGGGCATCCCTCAGCTCGCGCGTGCGCTCCTCCACCCGCTGCTCGAGCTCGTCGTTGCTCCGGCGCAGCTCCGCCTTGGCGAGCTGCACGTCCGCGTACAGCCGTGCGTTCTCGATGGAGATGGCCGCCTGCGAGGCGATGTGCCCCAGCAGCACCAGGCGCGAGGGGTTGAAGGCGTTGGTGGCCAGGTTGTTCTCCAGGTACAGCGCCCCAATGAACTGGTCCTGGCGCACCAGCGGCAGGCACAGCACCGACCGCGCCCCGCTGCGCGCCAGGTACGCGTCGGCCGCGAAGGGGTGGGGCTTGGAGGCGTCGCCGATGAGCACATGCTCCCGGGTGCGCCGGACATAGGAGAGGATCGTCCACGGGAGCTCGTAGGCCGGGCCGTCGCCCTGCAAGACGGCCACGTGGCCCGAAGAGACGCTGGAGGTGGCCGCCACCACGAGCGTGTCTCCGCTCGGCAGCAGCAGGGCTCCCCGCTGGGCGCCGGCATTCTCGACGGCGGCCTTCATCAGCGTGGTCACCAGCCGCTCCAGGACGATCTCGCCGGAGATGGCCTGCTGGGTCTTGGCCACCGTGAGCGCGTCAATCCGGGTGGAGTTCGTGCTGCTGCTGCTCTCGTCGCGCTGGGTGGCCGCCGCGGCCACGAGGTGGGGCCACTGGGCCTCCAGGTGGTGGACCTTGGCCACGGCGCCCCAGTGCTGGTACGCCGCCCAGGCCTCGCGCGCGAAGGCGTGGGCGACGATGGGCGACTGCCGCGTGCGCCAGAAGTTCGCCGCCAGCTCACTGGCCATCCCCACATGGTGGGTGGCACCGCTCTCCCGGGCCGCGCGGATGGCCTCCTCGTAGAGGCGCGTCGCCTCCTCTCCCCTCCCCGCCAGGCGGGCCAGCTCGGCGGAGACCATCCTCTCGAGAGCGCGGAACGTCTCCGGGCAGTACTCCGCCCACTCCGCGAGCTGCTGACGGTGGCTCTCGATGGCCTTGAGGAACCGCGGCTGCTCCTCGGGCGCTGTCCCCTCGAAGCACGCGGCCAGGGCCAGGGCGCGGAAGAAGTGGAACTCCCTCACCGCCAGGTTGCCGTGCATCACCCAGATGAGCTCGGCGACCTTGTCCGACGCCTCGAGCGCCTCCTGATAGGAGCCGGACAGGAAGCGGGCCTGGAGCTTGAAAACCCAGTACCAGGCCCGGATGGTGCTCATGCCCTGGCGCGCCAGCCCGGCCTCGAAAGACTGCTCGTCGAAGCCGTCTCCACTCAGCGCGCCGAACGAGGGCGCCTGCCCGCGCAGCTGCCGGATGTAGCTCCGGAAGAGCGAGAGCTGCTCCTCCACATCCCGGACTGCCACCCGTTGGACGAACGCGGTGCGCGCGACCGCGTCCTGGTAGACGTCCTCCAGGCCGTTCCCCATGTAGAGGCGGTTGGCGATCGCCGTGCTGCTGCAGTAGCTGGCGGCGTAGAAGTCCCCCGACTGGAGCCCTTGCTGGAAGCCGCTAAGGACGAGCTCCTGCACGACGGGGAGGGGCCGGGTGAAGTAGCTGGTGCACTGCAGGGCCAGGAGCGTCATCGACCGGTAGGCGGACAGGCCATGGCGGTCGACGAGCCGCTGGGCGAGCGTGCTCAGGGCAAGGCCCTCCCGGTACCGCTTGAAGGAGGTGCCCGTCAGCAGGCCGAACCAGCCGAGCCCGATCACCGCCGCGTCCGTGAAGCCGTGGCGGAGGGTGAGCGCGACCATCCGGCTCAGGCTGATGATGAGCAGGTTGCTGTCGGTGACGTAGGCCTTCCCGAAGAGCGCGGCGAGCGCCCCCATCATCACCTTCAGATCCGGGTCGGTCATGGGCGGCAGGTCGATGAGGCTCTCGATGGAGCGCTCCCCCAGCAATGCCCAGACCTCCTCATGCGCCGCCACCGCCTTCTCCCAGGTGGGGTGTGGCGACAGGGGCATGCCCAGCTTGGCCAGACACTCGAGCATGGCCGACACGGCCGCGGCGGAGTCCGCGACGGCGAGACAGACGTCACTCTTCAGGCTGTAGGCGGCCACGAAGTCCGCCTGGCTCCGCACCCGGAAGCAGAGCTCCGTTGCCAGCGGACGCGCCTCGCGGCTGTTGCCCGTCCAGAGCTCGCACCGGGCCCGCGCGAGCCGCACCTTGAAGGCCAGCTCCGCGTCCGTCTCCCAGGGGTCTCCGGGAATGAGCCCGAAGGCCGTCGTGAGATAGGTGATGGCGGGGCGGTGCGCCACCGCGGCCTCGGCCTTCGCTCCGGCCTCGGCGTTCAGCCGCGCGAGCAGGTGGCGCTCCGAGTCCTCCTGGATCAACTCCACGCCGGCGTTGAGCTGGCTCACCACATCGAAGATCGCCTCGCGCCGCTCCTCCGGGGAGAGGCTCTTGAGCAGCATCCGCCCGATGCGCAGGTGGATGGCCCTGCTCTCCTCGTCGGAGACGAGGGAGTGGGCCGCCTGCTGGATGCGGTCGTGAAGGAAGCGGTACTGCTCCGGGCCGACCCGCGCCAGCATGCCTCCCTGGAGCGCGGGCTCCAGCCCCTGCTCCACCTCCGCCACGTCCTCCAGGCCAGCGAGGGAGCCGAGCATCGGCAGCGAGAAGACATTGCCCACGCACGCCGCCAGCCGGAGCAGGTGCTGGGTCCCCGAGGGGAACTGGCGCAGCTTGCGCACCATGAAGTCGACGACGTTGTCCGAGTAGCCCCGGGCCCTGACCCCTTCGGCATCCCACCGCCACCCGTTCCCCGGCACGCGCACCAGCAGGGCATCCTGGTGCAGCGTCACCATCAGCTGGAGCAGGAAGAAGGGGTTGCCGCCCGTCTTCTCATGCACCAGCGCCGAGAGCGGGGCGACCAGCTCCTCGCCCGCGCCCGGCAGCGTGTCGGCCACGAGCTGGGCGACCTGCCCCGGGCTCAGGGGCTCCAGCCGGATGTCCGTCACGCGCGCGCCGGCCTTGCGCACCTCCTCCAACACCGGCACCAGCGGGTGCGAGGGGCTCACCTCATTGTCGCGGTAGGCGCCGATCCACAGCACGGGGGGCGTCTCCGGCTGGGACAGCAGCTGCTGGATGAGCCGGAGGCTGGACAGGTCCGCCCACTGCAGATCATCCAGGAACATCACGAGCGGGTGCTCGGTGGTGGCGAACACCTCCAGGAACTGGCGGATCACCCGATGGAAGCGGTGCTGGGTCTCGCTCGCCGACAGCTGCTGGAGCGGAGGCTGCCTGCCCACCAGCACCTCCAGCGGAGGAACCATGTCCACGAGCGCCTGGCCCTGGCCCTCCCAGGCTTGGTTGAGCCGCTCACGCCACCTCGCCAGCTCCTGCTCGCTCCCCGCCAGCAGCTGCTGCACCAGCCCGCGGATGGCCTGCGCCAGGGTGGCATAGGGAATGTCCCGCTGGAACTGGTCGAACTTGCCGCTCAGGAAGAAGCTGCGCCGCTGCACCACCGGCTTGTACAGCTCGTGCACCACCGAGGACTTGCCGATGCCGGAGTAGCCGCTGATCAGGAAGAGCTCGGGCCGCGCCGTGTGGATGACGCGCTCGAAGCCCTGGAGCAGGGAGGCGACCTGGGCGTCGCGCCCGTAGAGCCGCTGGGGCAGCTGGAAGTGCTGGGGCGTGTCATGCGCGCCAAGGGTGAAGCCCTCCAGCGCGTGCGAGCTGGGCTCGGCCCGGCACTGCTCGAGGTCCGCCCTCAGCCCCTCGGCGCTCTGGTAGCGCTCCTCGGCCACCTTGGCCAGCAGCTTCAGCACGATGGCCGACAGCACCGCCGGCACCTCGGCGTTGAGCTCGTGCGGCGGCACCGGCTTCTGCGCCATGTGCGCGTGGAACCACTCGAGCGCGTCTCGCCCCTGGAACGGGCGCTGGCCCGTCAGCAGCTCGTAGAGGGTGACGCCCAGCGAGTAGAAGTCCGTCCGGTAGTCCACCGCCCGGTTCATCCGCCCCGTCTGCTCGGGCGACATGTACGCCAGCGTCCCTTCGATGAGGTGCGAGGGCGCGGCGTCCAGGTGCTCCACCTTCTGGAGCGTGGCGGCCCCAAAGTCGATGAGGCGCGCCTCCCCGGACGGCTCGAGGATGATGTTGGAGGGCTTGATGTCCTTGTGGATGACGTTGCGGCTGTGGACCTCCGCCAGCGTCGCGGCCAGCGAGCGGGCCAACGTCAGCACCCGGGAGATCTCCAGCGGCTTTCCCAGGGACTCGGACAGCGACTGCCCTGGCACCCGCTCCAGCAGGATCACCGGCCGCTCGTGGATCCGCTCATACGCATAGGGCCTGGCCACGCCCGGCACGTCCCGGAGCCGCTGCAGGATTCCAAACTCCCGCCGGTAGCGCTCGCTCTCGCTGGAGCCGGGGGCCGGCGACAGGGGAGTCTTCAGGATGACCGGCAGGCCGTCTGCCTCACGCACCGCCTGGAACAGCACGTTCGAGCCCGTCCCCCGAATCGTGCCCAGAACCCTGTAGCCCGGGATGTCCAACATGGATGCGTGCCCCTGAGAGAAGCGGTCCCCAGGCCGGGGGACCGGTGTGCTTTTTCAAGCGCACTGAATCAGATTGGTAGGAGACGCGCTCAGCGGTCGCAGCAGAGGCGAGGCGGCCTCAGGAGCCGGACTTCGCCTCACCGGCGTAGATGGCGTCCGCGATCCGGTAGGCGCTGCCCTCCAGCCGCTGGAACGCCTCCTTCAGCGCGCCGGGGTCTCCCGTGTTCAGCACGCCCTTGAGGTTCTCGAGGTCCGCCTTGATCTCCTCGCGGTCCTTCTCCGAGAGCAGGTTGCCGTACTCCTCGAGGCTCTTCTCGGTGGTGTAGATGAGCCCGTCGGCGTTGTTGCGCAGCTCGGCCAGCTCCTTCTTCTTCTTGTCGTCCGCCGAGTGCGCCTGAGCGTCGGAGATCATCGCCTGGATCTCCGCCTCGGAGAGGCCGGAGTTGCTCACCACGCGCACCTGCTGCACCTTGCCGGTGCCCAGGTCCTTGGCACCCACGTGGACGATGCCGTTGGCGTCGATGTCGAAGGAGACCTCGATCTGCGGCACGCCGCGCGGAGCCGGGGGGATGCCCACCAGCTCGAAGCGGGCCAGCGTCTTGTTGTCGGCCGCCATCTCGCGCTCGCCCTGGAGCACGTGCACGCTCACCAGCGGCTGGTTGTCCACCGCGGTGGAGAACACCTGGCTCTTCTTGCAGGGGATGGTGGTGTTCTTGTCGATGATCTTCGTGAACACGCCGCCGGCCGTCTCCACGCCCAGGCTCAGCGGGGTGACGTCCAGCAGGAGGACGTCCTTCACCTCGCCCTTGAGCACGCCGCCCTGGATGGCGGCGCCCACGGCGACCACCTCATCCGGGTTGATGCCCTTGTGCGGCTCCTTGCCGAAGAACTCCTTCACCTTCTGCTGCACCTTCGGCATGCGCGTCATGCCGCCCACCAGCAGCACCTGGTTGATCTGCGGGGCAGTGACGCCCGCGTCCTTGAGCGCGGTGCGGCACGGCTCGATGGAGCGATCAATGAGGTCTCCCACCAGCTCCTCGAAGACGTTGCGCTCCACCGTCTCCGTGAGGTGCTTGGGGCCCGTGGCGTCCGCGGTGATGAAGGGGAGGTTGACCTCCGTCTCCGTGGCGCTGGACAGCTCGTGCTTGGCGCGCTCGGCGGCCTCCTTGAGCCGCTGCAGCGCCATGCGGTCCTTGCGCAGATCAATGCCGTTGTTCTGCTCGGCGAACTTCTTGGCCAGGTAGTCCACCAGCCGCTGGTCGAAGTCCTCGCCGCCCAGGAACGTGTCGCCGTTGGTGCTCTTCACCTCGAACACGCCGGCGTTCAGCTCCAGGATGGAGATATCGAACGTGCCGCCGCCCAAGTCATAGACGGCGATGCGCTCGGTCTTGCTGTCCTTGACCTTGTCCAGGCCGTAGGCGAGCGCGGCGGCCGTGGGCTCGTTGATGATGCGCAGGACGTTGAGGCCGGCGATGCGGCCGGCGTCCTTGGTGGCCTGGCGCTGGCCGTCGTTGAAGTAGGCGGGGACGGTGATGACGGCCTCGGTGACGGGCTCGCCGAGGTAGTCCTCCGCCGTCTGCTTCATCTTCATCAGCACGATGGCGCTGATCTCCGGCGGGCTGTAGCCCTTGCCGCGGATCTCCACCCAGGCGTCCCCGTTGGGGCTGGTGACGACCTTGAACGAGCTCACGGCGATGGCCTTCTTGGCCTCGGGCGAGTCGAACTTGCGGCCGATCATCCGCTTCACCGCGTAGACGGTGTTCTCCGGGTTGGTGATGGCCTGGCGCTTGGCGATCTGCCCCACCAGCCGCTCACCGGAGTCGGTGAACCCCACCATGGACGGCGTCGTCCGGCTACCTTCACTGTTGGGGATGACCACCGGCTCGCCGCCTTCCATCACGGCGACGCAGGAGTTCGTGGTCCCCAGGTCGATTCCAATCACCTTACCCATGGCGTCTTACTGGCTCCCCCCGGAGGGTTGCTCGGGCACAGAGGATACGGCGGGCGAAGTACCCGCCTCCGGCGCAGGCTGGGCGCCGGGCTGTTCTGAAGGTTGAGGCTCCGCGGCCACGGCTGCGGGCGCGGGCGCGGGCGGCTCGGGCGGCGGCGCCGGAGCGCGCGCGACGACCACCATCGCGGGCCGCACCAGCCGATCATTGAGGTGGAAGCCGCGCACCACCTCGAAGGCGACGTGGCCGGCGGGCACCTCGGCGGTCTCCACCTGCTGCACGGCCTCGTGGAGGCGCGGATCAAAGACCTGGCCCTTGGCACTGAAGGGCTTCACGCCGTGGCGCGACAGCGTGTCCTCGAAGGACTTGCGCGTCATGGCGATGCCCTTGTGGAAGCTGGCGAAGTCGGGAGTCTTGGCCGCGGCGTCCATGGCGCGGTCCAGGTTGTCCACCACCGGCAGGAGGTCCTTGAGCAGCTTCTCGGAGCCGAACTTCTGGACCTCCTCCTTCTCCTTCTGGGCGCGCTTCTTGTAGTTCTCGAGATCGGCCGCGGCGCGCAGGGAGCGCTCGTGGTCGTCCTTGAGGCGCTCCATCAGCTTGCGGCTCTCGCCCTGGCTGAAGTCGAGCTGCGCGCGGAGGCTCTCCACCTCTTTGCGCGCCGCCTCGAGCGCGGCGGTCAGCTCGGCCACCTCGGCGGCCGACGCGGGCGCGGAGGCCTCCGCCGGCTCGGACACGTCGAGGGAGACCTCGGTCCCCTCTGCGGGAACTTCAGAGGACTCCACCTCGACGGGCACGCTCTCCTCGGAGTCGGCGTGCGCGGTGCGGCGCTCGACGCTCTTGAGCGCCTCGTCGATCACTTCCTGCGCGATGTTCGCGCTGAAGTTGCCCTTCTCGTTGGTGCCGGCCACGTCCGCACTATGTCACGGGTTTTGGACCGTTCCAACCCCGCGAACTGCCTGGAAGAACCCCAACCAGGCGTCCCTTCTGGACACGGGTTGAAGAACTGCGCCCAGGAAAGAATGGGATCTCAGGCCTTCGGCTTCTTGCGGCCGATTGACTTGGGAGCCGCCTTCTTCGCAGCGGGGGCCTTGGCGCCCGCGGCCTTCTTGGCGCCCGCGCTCTTGGCGCCTGCCTTCTTGCCGATCGTCTTGCCAGCCTTGCGAGCAGGCCTGGAGGAAGGGGTGGCGGGGGTGGGCTCCGCGACCTCAGCGGGAGTGGGACCGGAGGCGGACTGGGCCTTGGAACCCTCCTCGGACTTGCTCGGGTCGAAGGCGCCCTCGACCTTCTTCACGGCGGACTCCAGGAGATCACCCGCCTCCTTGGTCATCGCGGTGGCCTTGTCGCGCAGATCCTTGAGGGTCTCCTTGACCTTGGCCTGGCGGGAGGGGTCACGCACCTCGTCGATGAGACGCTGGGCCTCGACCTTGATCTCCTCACCGGTGCGCTTGAGCTCCTCGCCCGTGCGCTTGATGAAGTCCATCAGCTGGTTCTCCCACTTCTTATCGGCCATGGGTCGGTGTCTCCTGGGGGGTGGCAAGCGCGGCCGGTTCGGCGAGCGCTCGCGCCATCTGACTTCACGCCTGCCGCGAGCGCAAAGCTTTCCTGCTCGCCTCACCGGGAGACACGAACGAGCGCCTCCGCGATTGCGGTAGAGTGCGCCGGGTTCGGCCCCCCGGAGCCAAGGGGCCCCGTTGTCGGAGTGCACGACCATGTCTTTCACCCGAGCGGCGAGTGTCCTCGCCATTCTCTGTGTGCTGTGTGCCTGCTCTGGCCGGGGCGATGCCGACGGGCCGGTGCTGCCCACCAGCGATCTGCCCTCCACCACAGTGGGGCTGGCCTATGAGGCCCACGTCGCCGCCACCGGGGGAGTGCCACCCCTGCGCTACACGGTGGGGGACGTGCCTCCCGGCTTCTCCTTCTACTCGGGCACGGCGCTGTTCACCGGGCCGGCGACGACGCCGGGTGACTACACGCTCACTGTCCACGTGACGGACGCCGACGGCGCGCAGGACTCGAGGACGTACGCGTTTCGGGTGTACGCGGCTCCGTCCATCATCAGCACGTCCCTGCCCCCGGCCACCACGGGCCAGGCGTACGAGTTCGGGCTCAGCTCGACCGGCGGCCAGCTGCCCGTGCGCTGGACGATCGCGGCTGGGGCCCTGCCCCCTGGGATGACACTGGCGGCGAGTGGAGACCTCTCGGGCACCCCGAGCACACAGGGCGCCTACTCCTTCACGGTGCGGCTGCAGGACGGCAACAGCGCGCAGGCCACGCGCCAGTTCACCTTGGAGGTGCGGGATGCAACGGCTGCGTTCCTGCTCGACGCGGGAAACTGGAACATCGAGTGGTTCGGGAGCACCACCAATGGGCCGACCGACGATCAGCTCCAGCTCACCAACGTGCGCACGGTCATCCAGGAGAACGGCCTGGACTTCTGGGCGCTGGAGGAGGTCGTCAGCGCCAGTCAGTTCAACGCGCTCCAGCAGGGGCTGCCCGGCTATGCCGGCTTCGTCGCGAACGACCCGAGCGTGACGAGCGGCTCCTTCTACTACTCCAGCGGCGAGCAGAAGGTGGCCGTGCTCTACAGGTCGAGCGTGGTGCAGGTGCTGAAGGCCGAGGTCATCCTGGGCAACTACGACTTTGAGTTCGCCGGGCGCCCGCCCCTGCGGGTGGACCTGCGCGTCACGCGCAACGGAGCCTCGGTGGACCTGGTGGCCATCGTGCTGCACATGAAGGCCGAGGCGGACCCGGGCACGGCGGACTACGACCGGCGCAAAGCAGCGGGCGTGGCGCTCAAGCAGTACCTGGAGACGTCGCTGGCCACCGCGCGCGTCATCGTGCTGGGGGACTGGAACGACGACGTGGACGTGTCGATTGTCCGCGACCCCAACAACACGAGCGTCTACCTGCCCTCGCCCTACCAGAACTATGTGGATCAGCCTGCGGAGTACACCTTCCTGACCCGGCCGCTGTCGCTGCAGGGCGTGGGCAGCTCGGTGGGCTTCAGCAACATCATCGACCACCAGTTGGTGACGAACGAGCTGGCGGACAGCTACGTGAGCAACTCCACCCGGGTAGTTGTCCCGAACATCGCCAGCTACAAAACGACGACCTCCGACCACTACCCAGTGGTGAGCCGCTTTGACTTCGGGCGAGTGGTGAATCCAGGCCCATGATGGCGACTCGGACGCTGTACCGGCCGGTGGGGCTCAAGGAGGCCGAGCTCATCCTCTCCAGCGAGTGCTCGGGCTTCCCGCCGCGCCTGCCGGATCAGCCCATCTTCTACCCGGTGATGAACGCGCCGTACGCGCGGCAGATCGCCCGGGGGTGGAACACGCCGGACCCGGGCTCGGGGTACTCGGGCTTCGTCACCGAGTTCGACGTGAGCACGGTGTACCTCGAGCAGTTCGAGGTCCGCACGGTGGGCGCCGGGATGCACCAGGAGCTCTGGGTGCCCGCCGAGCAGCTGGGGGAGTTCAACCGGCGCATCCTGGGCCCCATCCGGTTCACGGAGGCGTACTATGGCCGCCAGTACCGCGGCCCCGAGACGAAGCTGGGGATTCCACTGGCGGAGCAACTCCGCGCATTGCGCTCGCTCACGGGCCTTGACGTGAAGGCGCACCGCGCGCTCGTGCTCTTCAACTTCGCCTGGTGGTCCACGGCGCCCGCGGAGGCGCAGGGGCTCAGCGACGCGGAGAAGTTCGAGGGTCTGGATCAGCTGCGCCGGGCCTGGATGAAGGCGTTCTCCAAATGGCCCCTGCCCGTCCCCGGTGAGGCGGAGACGAGCGAATAGCGCTGTTGGAGGGGGCGGGAATCGAACCACACGTCGTAGTCCAGGCTGGCGCATTGCGCGCGGACGCTCCGGGCGCGGCACTCTTTCAGCCGGTCTGTGCGGCGCCGGTGAAGACGGCCAGTTGGGCGGCGAAGGCCCGCTTGTACGCGGGCCGCGCCTTGCCCCGGTCGACGTAGGCGCAGAGGCTCGGAGAGTCCTCCAGGATCCCTGAGCCCTCCAGCCGGCGCAGCACCGTCACCATCAGCAGGTCGCCGGCGCTAAAGGCCCCGTCGAGCCACTCGGCGTCGCCCAGGCGAGCGGAGAGTTCGTCCAGCCGCTTGCGGACGCGGTCGTCGAGCATCGGCAGGCGGTCGGCGTACCAGGGCTTGTCGCGCTCGATGAGCGTGGCCGCTTCAAGCTCGACGATCGGCGGCTCCACCGTGCTGAGCGCGGCGAACATCCAGGTGATCGCGCGCGCCCGGGCGTTCGCATCGTCCGGCAGCAGGCCGGCATGGCGCTGGGCGATGTGGAAGACGATCGCCCCGGATTCGAAGAGGACGAGGTCGCCCTCCTCATAAGTCGGGATCTGGCCGAAGGGGTGGCGGCTGAGATGCGGGGCTTCCTTCATCGCCTGAAAAGAGACGAGACGAACGTCGTAGGGCTGGCCCACTTCCTCCAGCGCCCAGCGCACCCGCATGTCGCGCGCCTGGCCCTGGCCCTGGTCGGGAGACTCTTCGAAAGCGGTGATGGTGATGGTCATCGTACGCTCCGGGTGGTGCGCCCTGCCCGCGCAGCAATCGAGCCGCACCATAAGTCGCCGAAGGGCGGCTTTCCATCCATTGAGGGCCGTCGCTCACCCGGCTCCGGCGGCCGGAGCCCAGCGGCTATGATGGATCGCCAAGGCCTCCAGAGGAGACGCGAGGCGCGGACCCGCCGTGCCGCCGCGTGACCCACAGCCACAGAAGGGTGGCGGCGACGCCCACGAGAGCGGGGAAGCCAACGAGGCCCGCTGCACCTGACACCGGGCGAAGCCAGGCCGCCCGGACCAGCGGCGTGCCCGCCACCACGGCGACCAGCACCAGGAACCACGCCGGGAAGGCCTGTCGCACCGTCAATCGATGGAAGCTCAGCGAAGAGTCTTCGCCGCGGTGAGCAGGACGGTCCGGGTCTCCGAGTCCTCCACGAACTCTCCCGTGCTCTCGGAGAAGGCGCTGCCGGTGGCGGTCACCTGGATTCTTCCGGCGGTGAAGCGACCGTTGAAGCCCGTGAAGGTCGTACTCCAGGGCGTCACGCCGTCGCAGGTCACGACGATGCCGGAGTTCCCCTGGATGAGTAGCCGGCCGGCGCGCTGCGTCCCGGAGACGGAGATGAAGACGGACGCGGGCTTGTTGCAGGTGACCGTGCCGCTGATCGTCACGGCGCCATCGACGGGCGACACCGTGCCCCTTTGATTGACATTCAGTTCGAAGGTGAGCGGGGTGAACTCCTCGAGCGTGAAGACCAGGTCTCCGCCGCCAACCCCATCGAAGCCGCTCACCATGAAGTAGTACGTCACGCCGGCCTGGGCGGTGAAGATGACCTGCGACTGAACGGTGCCGCGCGAGTCATCGTTGCAGCCGATTTGCGTCAGGCTGCCCGGGCTCCCGGTGTAGACCGAGAGGGTGGTGTCGTAGTTGCTCCCGAACGTATGGGCGATCACCGAGACATCGGAGGTCGGGGTGAACACGTACCAGACGGTGGCCGACTGTCCGGAGCACTGGGGGTCATTCGGCGCGACGGTGGCCTCGCGGGTGTCCTGCGTGGTGGTGAATGGGACGCCTGGAATGAGCGTTGCCCCGGAGATGTCATCATTGGGCGGAGGGACGGCCCAGGCGGTGGTGGCGAACAACGCCAGCACGAGGGCCGCGACTCCAGGGGCTCTGAAGGCTCTCGACATGACAGGCTTCCTCCGGGTTCCACACGGGCCGAAGAGGCAGTGGGGTGGGCCGGAAGGTGGGCGCCTGCTCCCTCACTCGCATCGTCTGGGCGTGCGACACCCGCGAGGGTGAGGCCGCACGCGACTTTCCGACAGGAGGGGCCGAGCCCCGGCGCTACTCCCGGGCGAGCGTGAGGTCCAGCACGGTCATGGACCAGGGGACCAGCATGACCTGCATGCCATTGCCGGACTGGAGGAAGGACTTGCGCTCGGCGAAGCCCGAGGGCTCGCCCGCGTAGCCCAGCACGCGCGCGCTCGCGACGCGGCCGCAGCCCCGGAGCTCCACCTGGGCGTTGCGCGCCTCGTCCGGCTGAAGGTTGAGCGCCACGGCCACCACGCGCTTGCCGTCATCGCTGCGCGAGGCGAACAGGGACATGCCCTCTCCCCAAGCGGGGGCAGAGCCGAAGGCGCAAGAGGCGAGCCGAGCGCCAGAGGCAGCAGCGAAGGCTCCCCCAATATGGCGCCTCTTGCGGCTTCGGCTCTGCATCCACAGGACCGAGCCTCTGGCTTTGTCCATTGGGCGACCCAGTTCAAGCTGTTGGGGGTAATAGTAAGTGCCTGATTGCAACCCTATACTCTGCGCCTCATCGAGCGTTGGGCAAGCACTGCAGGAATGGAAAACAATACCGCTGCCGTGATGATGTCCGGCATCAATGCGTATGGCGCCCCACAGTTGAGAAGTGCTGATCATTCCCTCGGGACCGCATTCCGCGATTGACTGAAGATAGCAGCTTCTTTCTTACAACTTGGAGGTCGATTATGAACAACAAGGTCTTTATTCGTCTGAGCTTTTGCTTAGCTCTCATCATCCTCGGTTGCGGCCAAGCCAGCCCTGTGTCCCAGGAGTTGACCCAAAGCGAACAGGGCTCTGTTTCAAGTAAGGCCGGGGGAGCGACGCAGATATCGGGGGTCGGCTTTGTTGACGCAACTGATGAATGTAACTCTCTAAGTCAGGGTGCCGACTTTGCCCTCACAATGACTGGGGATCTTGTAGGTTGTCTCTACATATTCGTCGACGACTTCGAATGCTCTCCGAGCGGGACCTACCGAGAAGAGGGGAGAGAACTCTTCGTTGGCACGTATAACGGAGAGCCTGGCACGTTCCGGACGGCTTACAAATCCGAGGCGAAGTACGAGGGTTGCGCCGAAAACGGCTCCTATTTAGGCGCCGAAATCTTAGGACGTTGTCAACATCCTATTGTAAAGGGCAGCGGCGACGGTGTTTTCGACGGTGTCACCGGGCGACTGAACATCAAGGACGACATCGAAGCGGGAAACTTTCCCTATACAGGCCACCTGAAGCTCTAAGCCCGGCTCGTCGGCACGGATGCGGGTGTCGAACAAGCAACCCCTCCCAGGTGCTCGGAGCGCGCGCCGCCGTTTCTTTTGGCCCTGCGAGTTCCCCTTCATGGCGTCCCCGAGGTGGGCTGGCGGGGAGGGTGAATTGAACCCTACCTACCTTGAGAGGCGGGTGTGCCGCCAGACTGGAGGCGGCTGCCTAGAACTTCTCGGGAGCGGGGCGCAAATCCAACTCCTGAGTCCACGCGGTGGGGTGCTGCTGGTGGAGCTGCCAGGAGGTCTCCGCGATGGCGTCCGGGGCGAGCATCGTCGAGGCGTCGCGGCCCGGCGCCATGCCGCGCACGCGAGCGGTGTCGATCTGCCCATGGAGGGGAGCACCTCGCGGGCGCAGAGCAAGCCGCCGAGGCAGTTCACCCGCCACAAAGCGCCACGCCACCGAAGCGCCCAGGCCCGGTCCCACTCCGAACACTGCTGCCACCTTGGTCATCGTCATGGCGCGGATGGCGCGAGTCGTCGAGGGCGACCTGCTGGACCAGCGCGTGGACGCCATCGTCACCGCGTGGAACCGGAACATCATCCCCTGGTGGCTGCTGCCCCTCTCCTTCTGATGCGTGCTTGCGCCGTGGCTGGGGCTGAAGACGCCGAGCCATCAGGATCAGGAGCATCCACGACACCAGCCAGGTGCCCTCGTCTCCTGCCGCCGAGCACCCCCCGCTCTTGGTGCCGGGGGACGGCGGTGGGGAGGGACAGGTGAGGGGCTCGTCCGAAGCCGCCGGGTCAATCGCGAACACGGTGTCACCCAACGCCATGAACGGTTGGCCGGTCACCCACTTGAACCGGCTGACCGTCGCGGAGGCAAAGGGAACCGACGGGCTCCCGGGACCCGAGAGGTAGTACTGGCCGCCCTTCTCGTAGACGACCCTCCCGTCCGGCCCGAGCAGGAGCGGAGTGGAGGAGACGCCCCACTGAGTGACCTGCTCATCGGTCCCCGCCGGGGAGCGGAGCCACACCTGCGCCACGCCCCCTCCGGGACGGACGAAGGCCACCCAGCCCTTCGCCAGCAGAGAGCTGACGGGGAGCAACCCCGTCGTGTCGCCGAGCACCTGCTGCTGGCCCGCGCGCAGGAGCACCGTCTCCTGGATGCCGTCCCGGTTGCGCTGGAAGACCACGTCATCGCCATCGGCGATGGGCGCCTCCAACCCGCCTTCCGTCAGGGTGAGCAGCGTCTCGAGCTGCCCATCTCGGTACCGGTAGATCGTCCTCAAGCCGTTGGCGACGGCCGTTCCGTCCTCGGAGATCCCGTTCACCTTCACACCCGAGGGCAGCTGAACCGTCGTCCCCGTGAGCAGGTCTCGGAGCATCCAGCCCTTGGTGTAGTCTTCATAGGCCAGCAGGTTCCCCCCGAACCGATGGTAGGAGGAGACGGGTCCAGACATCGCCAAGGGGAACTCCGCCACGTCGATGCGTTGCCCATCCTTGATCTGGATGAGGCTGCTGTTGCGGCTGATGAAGACCGCCCCCCCCGGCGCCAGATACCCGGTGTAGTGTTCGATGGAGCAGCCCAGGCCGCAGAGGTAGGAGTTACGCCCGAGGAAGTTCAGGAGCGTCTCGATCTGCCCCGAGGTCCGGTCCAGCACCTGGGCGCTCTGCTGCGCGTCGACAAAGAGCACCCGCTGCGCATCGAAGTCGAGCACCTCTCCAGGCACCTGCACCGCCGGAACGAGCCGCTGGCGGGTCTGCACATCGACCGACCGGGAGACCCAGGCGCTGCTCTGGGGGCCCGCCCTGGCCTGCAGGGAGAAGGTGACTCGCTTGCCCTCATACTCCGCCAGGCACAGCTCCTGGTCGAGCTCACCGGCGGCGCTCATGCTCGGTGGACCTGGGACGGTGCTCCGAGGGGAGCGAGGGTCCGCCGCCAAGGCCTCCACATACACCTCGCACCCTTGGGGGCCGTCGTCCTCGCAGCTCGCCGTCAGCTGGACGGAAGGCCTCGCCACGGTGGAACCGGCGGGCGACGAGACCACGAGCCGGGGAGGTCGATCCACCTCGAGCAGCCGCGTGACGGTGGCCTCCGTGCCCTGGACGTCCCGGGCTGTGACGGTGAGCCGGTGCTCGCCGTAAGGCACTCCGTCGATGGAGACCGTCGCGCTCGAGCGGTTGCTGACCGTCATCGGGAAGGTCCTGCCTCCGAACTCGGCCTGCACCGAGCTGAGCTGATACGTGGACTGGATCTCGACCAGGACCTGGAAGTCTCCTTCCATCTTGGCCACGGAGGGTTCGATGAAGCGGACCTGGAGCTGGGCAGAGGCGGCGCCGCTGGTCAGCAGGCCGAGGGAGAGCAGCCAGGGAGCAAGGCGTCGGAGCCAAGAGGAGCGCATGGAGCGGGTACCCACAGAGACGCGAGGTGCATGGAGGCGGCGGGAATCGAACCCGCAGCCGGAGCGCCCAGGCTCAGGGCCGGAAGAGGGCTCCGCTCTGCACCGTGGAGAAGGTCCTGGCCATCAGCCGGGTGGTGATGGTGGAGAACCAGCTCGCGATGCCCTTGGGCACGGGCTCCGAGCAGAAGGCGATCAGGGCCATCAAGGCGCTCTGGTTCATGACGAAGCTGCCGCCCACGCCGAAGACCGTCTTCACCCCGTGGGCCCGGACGAAGTCCTGGTCAGGGATGACCTTCCGGCGCTGCGCATCCACCGTCGCCGCCGCGTCCGGCACGTAGAAGAGGCGTGACGCCACGCTGTGATCGAAGAGCGAGAGGTCGCTGTTGTCGATCCAATCGAGGCCCACGCCCATCTGCTGGAGCAGGCGGGCCACCATCGGGGTGGAGCTGACGAACTGGGCGGAGATCAGCGGGATGCCTCGGTGCCCACGGCTCCACCTCCGATCGTTCCAGGCCAGCTCACGCCCCGCGGTGCTCGCCAGCGTCAGGACGAGCGTGTCTGGCTTCAACAGGTCTCTCACCCCCTGGGCCTGGCTCGCGTCATTCACCGCGCGCTGGATGTCCGCTGGCAGCCGCCGGTAGGGCACCGTGATGAACGTGCGCAAGAGTACCAGCGAGGGCCGAAACGCGGAGTAGAGCGCCTCCGTCATCTCCTGGGCCTCCTGCTCGAAGGTTGGCATGTTCGGCAGCTGCTCGAGGCGGCTGCGCACCGCGATGAACTGCTCCAGGGTGCAGCTGCTCAGCCGAGTCTCACGAGAGGCCACCATGCGCTAGACGTTACCCACCCACAGGGTCCACTTCCTAGCGCCCAATGGGAACCCTCGCTCGCTTCTTCCGGCCCCGGCTCCGCACCCTCCTGAGGGAGCGCCGCGCCCGGGCCTGGCTTCGTCCGAGCCGGTGGCCAGATTGTGGCCACCCGATGCGGCGATCATGGTCATTTTTTCCAAGAGGGACCGCATGTTACCCAGCAAGGGCTTTCGACGAAGGAGCGCTGCATGCCTCGACACCTGTCCCTCATTGTCCCCTTGTTCCTGCTGACTGCCTGCGCGACCTCTGGAGAGCTCTCACCTGGCAAGCCTGCTCCCCTCGATCAGGCCCGCGAGGTGATCGAGGGTGTCGGCGAGCGCGCGGGGCTCGTGCTCGAGAAGGATGCCTATGGCGACAGCGCCACCCGCCTCGTCTACCTCGAGCAAGGCTGGGGACCGCCTGAGACCCTCTGGTACTACCATGCCGATCAGGGCTCGGTCCTCCTGCCCTACGACACCCTGGTCCACCTGGAGCAGGCCGGCAACGGCCAGCCTTTCATCCTCCCCGAGCACCTGGCCCGCTTTCGTCTCCTCAACCAGCACAAGACTCCGAACAACCCGGACGCCCTCCCCGTGGGCTTCGCGCGCCACGGGGACAAGGTGGGCCTGACTTGCGCGGCCTGCCATACCGGGCAGCTCAACTACCGCGGCACGGCGATGCGCATCGACGGCGCTCCGGCGCTCGCGGATATCACCGGCCTCCTCCGAGCGGTGAAGGAGGCGCTGGCAGCCACGCTGGCCGATGAGGCCAAGCTCGCGCGGTTTGCCGCCGCGGTGCCAGGAGGCGGCAAGGACAGCGCCAGCCGCGAGGCGGCGCGAAAGAGCCTCACCCAGACGCTGCGCTGGTTCGAGAGCTATGCGTCCGCCAACCGCTCGACCACGGAGGAGGGCTTCGGCCGGCTCGACGCGGTCGGGCGGATCATCAACCAGGTGATCCGCTTCACCAGCGATCCCAAGAACAGCGCCGAGCCCAACGCGCCCACGAGCTTCCCGCTCCTGTGGGATGCGCCGCGCCACGACTACGTGCAATGGATCGGGTTCTCCCCCAACGCGGGTGCGGGCTCGGTCGGCCGCAATACCGGCGAGGTGATCGGGGTGTTCGGACAGATCGAGGTGAAGCACTACGAGACGGAGCAGGAGGCGAAGCGAGGGTACCCCTCGACGATCGAGGCGAACGAGCTGGTGGCCATGGAGGAGACGCTGCGCAGCCTGAAGTCTCCCCGGTGGCCGCAGCAGCTCCTGCCGCCGATCGATCGCAAGCTGGCGGCTCGCGGCGAGAGCCTGTACCAGACGCATTGCGTGTCGTGCCACGCGTCCATCGACCGCGACGATCCCAAGCGGAGCGTCGTCGCCATGATCACGGGCATCGACGTCGTGGGGACCGACGAGACCAGCGCGAAGAACCTCATCCAGGCGCGCGCGCCGACGGGCGTGCTCGAGGGAGCCATCTCTCCCAAGGGAGAGAAGTACGGCGCCGAGGCGAGCGCGCTCACCCTGCTGGCCGATCTCGTCACACGCGCCTTGTCGGCGAAGCCCGATGCGGCGGTGAAGGCGACCGTCAGTGCCAAGCTCCACGGCCTGGAAGAGACAGCCAAGCAAGGCAACCACACCCAGAGCAGTGCCCAGAACCCGGCCGCGGAGCTGATGGCCTACAAGGCGCGCCCACTCAATGGGACGTGGGCCTCCGCGCCGTACCTCCACAATGGCTCCGTGCCCACGCTCTTCGACTTGCTCCTGCCCCCCTCCGAGCGGCCCAAGACGTTCTCCGTCGGCCGCTGGGAGTACGACCCCAAGAAGGTCGGCTACGTCAGTGACGGCCAGGTGCCCTTCGTGTTCGACACCCGCGTAACCGGTAACTCCAATCGCGGCCACGAGTACGGGGTGACGCTCCCCGACGCGGATCGCTGGGCGCTCGTGGAGTACCTCAAGACCTTGTGACGTCTCGCCCTCACGCCGCGAGGAAGCCTCCGTCCACCGGAAGAGGCGCACCCGTCACATAGCCCGCGCCCTCGGAGCACAGCCAGAGCACCGCGCCGGCGATCTCCTCTGCCGTCGCCATGCGCGCCATCGGATGTTGCGCGACCAGCTGGTGGACGAGCTCTGGCATGAACGCCTCGGCTTGGATCATGCCCGGCGTCCGGGTGACGCCCGCACAGAGGGCGTTCACTCGGATTCCCCGCGCCGCGTACTCGAGCGCCACCGACCGCGTCATTCCCACCACCGCGTGCTTCGAGGTGACATAGGCGTGGTGCGCGGCCTTGCCCGCCAGGCCGTAGATCGAGCTCAGGTTGACGATGGCACCTCCTCCCGAGGCGAGCATCGCCGGGATTTCGTAACGCATCGCCAGCCAGACGCCTCGGGCGTTGATGGCCATGACGCTGTCCCAGACCTCCTGGTTCGTGGCCTCCAGCGGGGCCATGTCGCCGCCGCTGCCCGCGCTGTTCGCCGCGAAGTCGAGCCGGCCGAAGTGCTTCACCGCTCCTTCCACGGCTCGCGCCACGGAGGCCTCCTCTCGCACGTCGGTCTGGACGAAGAGGGCTCGCGCGCCCTCGGCCTCCAGCGCCGCGCAGGCCTCATGCCCGGCTTCTTCGCCTCGGGCGGCGAGGACGACACTCGCCCCCGCCCTCGCGAACCCACGCGCCGTGGCGAGGCCAATGCCGGAGGTCCCTCCGATGGCGAGCGCGACCCGCCCGGAGAAGTCGTACCTGACCATTCGCGTTTCCTTTCGCTAAGGCCTGGAAGAGCCCAGGCCACTTCGGATGAAGAGGACTGCTTGTTGAGCCAGACGGCGGCGGCGCTTGGGGCCCAGCCGCTTGCGGAGGGAGTCCGAGGCCAGCACCTCGTGGAGCTCGGCCCCAAGCTCCTGGAGCACCACGTCGGTCAAGCCCGGGCCGATGATGGTGGCGACCAGTCGCGTCGCCACGTTCAGGTCGGGCGCCTGCAGGGCTCCGCCCGCCGCCCCCTCCTCGAGCACCGCCCGGAGCTCCACGAGGCCGGCCTCACAGATGGCCTTGTGCAGGCCTCGGACTTCCACGTTCGCCGTCGGATCGGCGGCCGCCGCCGAGAGGCGTGCCAGGCGCGGGTGCTCGACCAGGAACGCCATGCCGCGCTCGATCTGGGTCTCCAGCCGCGTCCAGAAGTCTCCCTCCCGGCTCGCGGCGCCGAGGAACTCGCGCTTACGCCGCGGCGCCTCCTCCGTGAGCAGCCAGCGGTACAGATCGAGCTTGTCCTCGAAGTATTGGTACACGCTGCCCTTGGGGATGCGCGCGCGCCGCGCGATCTGCGACAGCGAGGCCTCGATATAGGTCCGGTCGGAGAACTCGGCGATCGCCTCGTTCACCAGGCGCTCCCGCCGCTCCTCGGGAAGTCGAAAGAATGTGCTCGTTGGCATGTGACTGACCGGTCATATGACCGACCGGTCGCATCTGGCAAGGGGGAAGCGGTACACCCGAGCGGGGGGCCAGCACCATGAGCGATGGGGAGCTGGCGCGCTTCGTCATGGCTCACCCGACGTCGGCAAGCGGGGAGCATCGAAGGAAGCGCGCACACACTTCCCGTCGTATTCGTAGCCTCCTGACCCACATGGTGGCTCCTTCTTGAAGACGGCCCAGCACGCCCCCAGGGCCTCGAGTTCATATTCCGGCAGGCAAGGTGGCTTCTTCTGCCCCGGCTGAGGTGTTTTCGGCATCGGCAGCCCCACCACGGGATAAGCGGAAGAAATAGAAGACGGGGACTGCTCCACGGACAGCAGCACCTCCTCCGCCACTCCGGCGTCCGGCGTCTCGATGGCAGGCGGGGGCCACTCCTCGGCGGATCTCCAGTCCTCTCTTGGAGCGTGCTCGAGGTGCCACAACTCGGTGAAGACTCCCATGAGCATGCTACCCGCCATGGCAGCAATGCCCGCGGAGAGCCAAGCGGGGAAGCCATCGCGTGCGTCTCGCCGCTTGGAGACAGTCGACGGGCGCCCGCTGGGGGGGCTGCTGGAGCTGCTCCAGCACGAAGCACTGCTTGGAGTCCCCTCCTCCATAGGAGACGCTGCCGGCGTCGGGAGGATCGGCCTCTCCGCCTCGAGGCCGCCCTGCTGAGCGGCGCGCTCCGTGGCCTGGGCAAGCTCCACCGAGGTGCCGCGAGCCGCCGCGTCCTCGGAGAGCAATGGCAAGATGATGGCCTCCAACTGCGGTGCCACGGTGGCAAGTTCGCTCGGGCGCAGCAGCTTGCGAGGCTCCCCGTTCTCATCCCCAGTCTCCGTGACGGGAGGGGGATAGGTGCCTGTCACGAGCCGATAGGCCGTCACCCCGAGAGAGTACAGGTCATCCGAAGCACGAGCCTGCCAACGAGCCTCGTAGTTCTTGCGGAAGCGCCACATGAAGCGCAGCAGCTCCGGAGCGCGGTAGGGCGTGGTGCCTGGGGGAGCGACGGTGTCCGTGAGGGGACGAGCCCCCGGGTACCAGCCCGCGCCGAAGTCCACCAGCACGGCACGGCCTTCGGGGGTCACACGGATATTGTCCCCCTTCACGTCCCGGTGGACGAAGCCCTGGGCATGCACCGCCACCAGCCCCTGTGCCACTTGCACGAGCACTTGAAGCACGTCCTGGTTGGAGCGCTGCTGCTCCCGAAACCAGTCGTAGAGGGTGAACCCCTCCACCAGCTCCATCACGATGTAGGGGTGGTGGTAGCCCCCAGGAGAGACCCACTCCCCTGAGTCCTCGTAGCAGGGGACGCCCAGGTGCCGCACGCGCTGCAGCAACTCCGCCTCTCGCTCGAAGCGCGGGTCTCCCGGCTGCTTCGCCAGCTTCAACGCCACCGGGGGAGACTTGGGGTCGTCGGCGCGCCGAGCCCGGTACACCACGCCATAGCTACCCGAGTCGATGCGCCCCAGGATGAGCCAAGCGCCCACGGTGGAGCCGAGAGTCGGCGCATGCGGATCAACGAAGGTCACCATGTCATCGCTCAAGAGGTCTCCTCCAGAAAGGCTGGGAGCTGACCGAGACCCTACCGCATAGGTGGCCTCCCACCAACCCGCTCTCTTGGGTTGCGTACAGACACGCCCGAGCGCGCTGGCAACAACGTGCTACGAGGCGGCGTAGACTCCCTCCATGCACCCGTTCCTCTTCTGATCAGTCCGCCAATCGCGCCCCCCTGCCAGGCCTTGCGCTGGCGGCACGTGGATGCGTAGACATGTGCTCCACGGTGCGCCCCTCGTCGCCGGAGCCAGGCACAGCAGCGGGGCACCCCACCCAGGTGACGGGGTCGCAGGGCCAGCGTGCCCTCTCCCCAGGAGCCTCGCATGGACGAGAGAGTAGATGAGCCGGCACCGCCCACCAGCGAGGAGGCGCAGCTGCGCGCGCTGCTCGCCGCGATGGAGGCCGTCCACCAGGGTGACCTCTCCCGCCGCCTCCCGGTGCATGGCACCCACCCGCTCATGGATCGGCTGGCGGAGGCCTTCAATGCCAGTGTCGCCCGCACCGCCACGCTCACCCAGGAGCTGGCTCGCGTGCTCGGGGCTGTGGCGGAGGGTGATCTCCGCCAGAAGGTGCCCCTGGAGCTCGGCGGCGAGCCCGTGAAGGGCGAGTTCCTGCACCTCGCCACTACGGTGAACGCGCTGGTGGACCGGCTCTCCGCGCTCGCCGCGGAGGTGATCCGCGTCACTCGGGAGGTGAGCACGGAAGAAAAGCGGGGTGGACAGGCTGACGAGCAGGGCGTGGCCGGCGCGTGGCGGGAGCTCACCCACGCCGTGAACGCCCTCGCCAGCAGCCACACCGCGCACGTGCGCGACATGCTCAAGGTGGCCAGCGCCGTCGCGAGGGGGGATCTCACCGAGAAGCTCACCGCGGACGCGCGCGGCGAGGCACTCGAGCTGAAGAACACCATCAACACGATGGTGGACCAGCTCGCCGCGTTCGCCGCGGAGGTGACCCGCGTCTCCAAGCAGGTGGGTCCGGAAGGAAAGCGGGGGAGGCCATCCGGCCTGCAGGGCCTGTCGGGCATCTGGAAGGACCTGAACGACAACGTCAGCGTCACCGAGCGGCTGGCGCTCGCGGCCCGGTACAAGCGCGAGGCCCTCGCCAACATGACCCACGAGCTGCGCACGCCGCTCAACAGCGTGCTCATCCTCTCGGAGGTCCTCGCGGAGAACAAGGAGGGCCGCCTCAGCCCGAAGGAGGTGGAGTACGCGAAGACCATCCATGGCTCGGGGACGGATCTCCTCCACCTCATCACCGGCATCCTCGACATGTCCAAGGTGGACGCCGGCAGGATGCAGCTGAACCTGTCCCCCGTGCCCCTCAGCGAGGTGAAGGAGTTCTTCGAGCACCTCTTCGAGTACCAGGCCGAGAAGAAGGGCGTGGGCTTCGCCGTGCGCTTCAGCGACGACCTGCCCTCCCGCCTCTACACCGACCGGCAGCGGCTGCAGCAGGTGCTCAAGAACCTGCTCTCCAACGCCCTCAAGTTCACCGACAGCGGCCGCGTGGAGCTGCGCGTCAGCCGGGTGGAGAGCCAGCGCCTGCGCTTTGGCCACGAGGCGCTCCGCCGCGCGAGCCACGTGCTCGCCTTCAGCGTGGTGGACAGCGGCATCGGCATCCCCAAGGACAAGCAGGCGCGCATCTTCGAGCCGTTCCTTCAGGCGGATGACAGCACCAGCCGGAAGTACGGTGGTACCGGGCTGGGGCTCGCCATCAGCCGCTCGCTGGCGGACCTGATGGGCGGTGAGCTCCATGTGGACAGCGAGCCGGGCCAGGGCAGCACCTTCACCCTCTACCTGCCCGAGAGGTCCCCTCCTCCGGACGGCGGCCCCTCCCACGGAGAAGACTCGGCTCCCGAGCGCAGAGAGGGTGTGCCGGGCCAGAGCGCTGCGGCCCTCCCGCCGCCTCCGAGCCCCCAGGAGCCTGAGCCGATGGCCGATGCCCCCCAGAGCCGAGGGCAGACGGACTCCGCACCGGCCGAGCCGGACACCCGCCTCGCCGGGCGCGAGGTGCTCGTCGCGAGTGAAGATGCCCGCAACCTCTTCGCGCTCACCACCGTCCTGGAGAGAGGGAAGCTGAATGTGCGGATCTCGCAGAGCGGCAAGGAGACCCTCGAGATCCTGCGCGCCCACCCGGACATGGATGCCGTCGTCCTGGACATCACAGAGCCGGAGATGAACGGCTACGAGACCCTGCGCGCCATTCGCCAGGATGCGCGCCTCGCCTCCCTGCCCGTCATCGCCCTCGTCTTCCATGCGGTGGAGGGTGGCCGCGAGAAGTGCCTCGAGGCCGGCGCCAACGACTCCCTGACCAAGCCGCTGGAGCTCGACGAGTTCTTCGAGCGGCTGCGCCTCTGGTGCCGCACCTCTCAGCCTCCAGACACGCCGTAGGCCCTACTGCGCCGCGCGCTCCCGAGGAGCTCCCTGCGGAGTGCCTCGGGCAACCAGCCGCTCGATGCTGCGGTAGTGGGCGCGGGCGAAGAGCACCAGGGCCAGGGTGGCGCCGCAGAGGCACATGAACATGTCCCACTGCGCGTCCCAGATGTCGCCCTGGCTGCCCAGGAACTTGTCGCCCCCTTCCGGATCCAGGGCGAGCGCAGCCCACCACTCCAGGAACTCGTAGAAGGCGCTGATGGCCAGCGCCACCGAGCCCGTCAGGAAGTTCAGCCACCCGCCACGGCGCAGCGGAGTGACGCGCAGCAGCACCTCGCGGATGATGAAGGCCGGGAAGAAGCCCTGCACGAAGTGGCCCAGCCGGTCATACGGATTGCGCGACAGCTCGAAGGAGTCGCGGGCCCAGTTGCCCAGCGGCGTGAGCGCGTAGGTGTAATAGGCGCCGTAGGTCAGGACCAGGACGTGCAGGAAGACGCAGACGTACACCCAGCGAGACATCGGGAAGCGGCGGAAGGTGGCCGCAAGAGCCGCGATGCCGATGAGCCCCGGCCCCGTCTCCAGCAGCCAGTTGAGCCGCCCCGCCGGCGTCATGAACAGGGTGATCAGGAGGATGGGCGCCAGCACCGCCAGCAGCGCAAGGGGCCACCGTGCCTCCTCGCGAGTGCCCTGCAGGGCGGGAATGGAGGAGCCCGAGGGAGGGGCCGCGGGCGCTCCCTGAGGGGCGAGGGAGTTCGGGTCGTGAGCCAGAGGTGCGGAGTGCATGCATGGACAGCTTCGCACGGTTCCCCGGGCGTGTGGACTCGTTGATCCGAAGCGGTCACCCTCGCTGCAACGCCGCCATCGCCGCCGCCATCACCTGCTTGACCGGGACACCCGCGGCCTCGGCCACCCGGCGGCAGTCCTCGAACTCCGGGTGCACGTTGAGCACCTCGCCGCTGCGCAGCCCGCGCTTCACCCGCACCCGGCCCCACGGCGTCTCCACCTCCACCCAGTCCCGCTCCAGCGCGTGCCGCTCCACGCGGTAGAAGCGCACCCCCAGCGTCGTGGACTCGCGCAGCACCACCTCCATCACCTCCTCGCGCTTGCCGCCCTCCGCCACCGCGCTGAGCAGGTGCGCGGGCCGCCCCTTCTTCATCACCACCGGCGTCACCCACGCATCCAGCGCCCCCGCCGTCAGCAGCCGCTCCACCAGGTACCCCAGGAGCTGCGGCGTACTGTCGTCCAGGTTCGCCTCCAGGACCCAGAGGCCCTCGGCCCTGTCCTCCGCGCGTCCCAGTGAGGCGCGCAGCACGTTGGGCCGATCCTTGAAGTCCTTCGTCCCCACCCCGTAGCCCACCCGCTCCACGATGAAGTCCGGCGGATGGCCGATGCGCGTCAGCACCTTCAGCAGCGCCGCGCCCGTGGGCGTCGTCAGCTCTCCCACGCCCTCGAAGCGGACAGGAACGTTCTTCAGCAGCTCCAGCGTCGCAGGCACCGGGATGGGCATGCTCCCGTGCGCCACCCGGATGGTCCCGCTCCCCAGCGGCGGCGGCGCCGCAATCACCTCCGGATCTCCCAGCAGCTCCAGCACCACCGCCGCCCCGCAGATGTCCACGATGGAGTCCACCGCTCCCACCTCGTGGAAGTGGATCTCCTCGAGGGACACGCCGTGCACCTTCGCCTCCGCCTCGCCGATGGCCCGGAACACCTCCAGGGCCCGGGCCTTCGCCTTGGGCGAGAGCGTCTCCGCCGCCTCGATGAGCCGCTGGATGTCCGAGTAGGCACGGTGCGGGTGGGCTTCACGTTCGTCCAGCACCACATCCAGGTGGGTGCCGCTGATGGCGTGGCGCACCGCCCGGCTCACCGCCAGCTTCCAGCCCGGCACCTTCAGTCCACTGAGGGCCCGGGTGATGTCCTCGGGGGACACTCCCAGGTCGACTCCCGCCGCGAGGAACATGTCCCCCGCGATGCCACCCACGGGCTCCAGATAGAGGATCTTTCGCACAGTCCGGTTCCTTATCAGCCTTCAGGCCCGCGAGGATCCATGCGTGACGTGACGGGTGGGAATGTGCTGAACATCGCGGAATGGAGACACGCACTGCGCTGGTGGCTGGAGCGAGTGGACTCGTTGGGGGCCTCCTCCTCGATGGGCTGCTGGAGAGCCCGCTGTACCGGGAGGTGTGCTCGCTGGGCCGCCGCTCGCTGCCGAAGCAACACTCCAAGCTCACCCAGCGCACCGTGGACTTCGCCCGGCTCGAGGGGGAGACACTCCCTGCCGCAGACGATGCCTTCTGCTGCCTGGGCACCACCATCAAGAAGGCGGGCAGCCAGGAGGCCTTCCGCGCGGTGGACCACGATGCGGTGCTGGCCTTTGCCAAAGCCGCTCGCAAGGCGGGGGCGCGGCGCTTCCTGCTGGTCTCCGCGCTCGGGGCCGACCCGGGCTCGCGCATCTTCTACAACCGCGTGAAGGGCGAGACGGAAGAGGACCTCAAGAGCGTGGGCTTCGAGTCGCTCATCCTCCTGCGCCCTTCGCTCCTGCTGGGAGAGCGCGCCGAGAGCCGTCCCGGCGAACGCGCGGCCATCGTGGCGACGAAGGTGCTCGGCCCGCTGCTCCGCCCCTTCGGTGGCCGTCCCATCGAGGCGCGCACCGTCGCGCGGGCGATGCTGGCCCTGGCGAAGGATGCGGCGGGAGGCACCAGGGTGGCCCTCTCGGGAGAGCTGCAGGAGCTCGGCAAGTAGCGCGCCCGCGGCTCCCGGCCAGGCTCAGCGGTTGAAGGGGTACTCCTGGATCCAGTTGAAGCCCCGGTTGACGAGCAGGAACTTCGACTCGTCGACCTTCTTGAGCCGCACCTGGAGGGCTTCGTTCTGGAAGGAGCCCTCGACGACCAGATGCTCTGGATCCGGCTGAGACCAGGTGAGCGTGAACTTCTCGCTGCTCTTCTCGCCGGGGTAGCTGGTGGCCGTGAGGATGAGGGCCTTCTTCTCCGCGTCATCCTCCATCCGGAAGCGCTTCGCCGTGTCGTTCATGAACCGGACCGCCAACCTGCTTCGGGTGCCGACCATCATGTACCGCCACGCCGTGGCATCCCCCGCCAGCAGCGGCACCGCCTGTCCGTTCCGGGTGAAGGACTCGACCTCGTAGACGCCGTAGAGCGCATGCCGGGGCGCGGCCTCCCCGAACTTGGCTCTGCCGGTCCACGCCGGTGTCGTCATCGAGTAGATGACCCACCCGGCAAAGAGCACCTTCACGGCCCGGCTGCCCCGCTCCAACCACAAGGGCTGGAACGGCGTCCGGAGCACCACCGGCTCGGTCGGACGATTGAGCACCAGCACGTTGGCGAGCCGCCGCAGCTCGGGCACCAGCAGGAAGGCGCCCATCAGCAACAGGTGCGAGGAGTAGAGCTTCACCGGAACGTCGTAGAAGAAGTTGAGCGCCACCACGTTGGCCATGACGCCCACCACCACCAGGGCCCCCAGCGTGGTGGTGCGCCGGAAGAACAGCAGCAGCCCGCCCAGCACCTCCGCGCCCCCGGCAAAGAGGTTGTAGCCCGTCGAGTACCCCATGAAGGTCCACATCAGTCCCATGGGCGAGGACTCGCCAAAGGACTGCATCAGCCGCTCCGCGCTCGGGAAGGGGAACTGGAGCTTGAAGACCTTCGACATGCCGTAGGAGATCATCGGCGCGGCGAGCGCATAGCGGACGTAGATGCGCAGGAAGCCGTGAGCCTTCGCATACTGCGTGCGGCGCCGGTCGATCACGGACCAGACAGCGGTCGCCACCCCGGCCATCACGAGGTAGCACAGCACCTGTACGTAGTTGTACGTCGTGTCCCCGCTGCCGTTGGGCATCACGGTGATGTCCGTGCTCAGGTGGAGGACGTGCTTGCCCACCCAGGGAACCATGGCATTCCAGCCCGCGTCGTACCCGTCGCTGATCCACCGCGTTCCGGGGATCACCCCCGCGGGGAATACGAAGATGTAGATGAAGAGGTAGGCGAACGCGAACCGGAAGGCGAGTCGCTGCGCGAGGCTCCAGTCTACCGGCGAAACCGGCGGGCTTGGGCTCGACACATGCACAGCAGGGGAGGTCGCGGCAGCGGGAGCGAGTTCAGGGCTGGCGATTGTCATAGCGTCTGAAGGAGCCTAACGCCGGCCTCGGGTCCGCGAGATCAGCGCCGCGTAGAACCCTCCGCCGAAGCCGTTGTCGATGTTCATCACCGCCACGTTCGACGCGCACGAGTTCACCATCGTCAGCAGCGCCGACACGCCCTGGAGGTTCGCCCCGTACCCCACCGAGGTCGGCACCGCCACCACCGGGATGCCCACCAGCCCGCCCACCACGCCCGGCAGCGCGCCCTCCATCCCCGCCACCACCACCGCCGCGTGGCAGTCCTGAATCTCCTCGCGCCGCCGCAGCAGCCGGTGGATCCCCGCCACCCCCACGTCGTACACGCGCCGCACCTCCGCCCCCATCGCCTCGGCCGTCAGCGCCGCCTCCTCCGCCACCGGGATGTCGCTCGTCCCCGCCGTCACGATGGCCACGCGCCCCGCCCGCCGCTTCCCCTGCTTGAGGTGGAAGATGCGCGCCACCGGGTGGTACTCGCCCTTCGGGAAGCGCGAGAGCAGCGCCTCGGCCTTGTCCGGCTGCAGCCGCGTCACCAGCACCGTCTGCTTGCGCTCGAGCAGCGCCCCGACGATGCCCAGCAGCTGCTCCACCGTCTTCGGCTCTCCGAGGACGACCTCCGGGAAGCCGAACCGCAGCGAGCGGTGGGTGTCCACCGTCGCGTAGCCCAGCTCCGCGAACGGCAGGTCCTTCAGCCGGTGGACCGCATCGTCCACGGAGACCTGGCCACCCTTCACCTGCTTGAGGAGCTGACTGAGCGACTTCTCGTCCATGCGCGCCGCTCTACCTCAAAGCGGCACCCAGGAGAACGTGGAGAAGCGGAGCCCTACACGCCCAGGCGCTGCAGCAGCGCCCGCGAGCTCTCCCGCTCCAGCACCAGCAACATCCGCCCCGACACCGGCGGAGCGCTGGCCGCCGAGAACCGGGCCTCCAGCACCACCACGGGGCTCATCTCCCCGCCCTCCGTCTCCCGTACGGCGGCGCCCACCACCTCACGCGCCGTCCCCCGGTGCAGCTCCGGCACCGTGGGCAGCAGCTTCCACCGCGTCAGCTTGCCGATCGCGGACAGGCAGGCGCTCGCGACGATGTTCGCCGTCTCGCGCAGGGCGCTCTCCAGCTCCGGCCCCCGGGACACGTGCCCGAGCAGCACCGCCCCCAACGAGGCCCCATCCCGGGACGACAGCACGAAGAGCATCACCCCGCGCAGCTCGCCCACCATGCCCAGCTTCACGCCGATCACCGGCTCGTCGCCGCCCAGCTGCTCCGCAGCATCGGCGGCCGCCGTCACCATGGCGCGCGGCACCGCGAGATCCACCTGCTTGCCACCCACCAGGCGCGCGAGCGCATTCACCGCGTGCCCGCAGCCGATATTGGCCACCTCGCGCAGCACGTCGAGCTGAATCTCGCTGGGGCCCTGAGCATTCACGCGGACAGTAACCTCGGCACGTCCAGGATGAAGACCGGACGCCCACTACCCAGAATCGTCACCCCAGAAAGGCCCGGGAGCAAGTCCAAGGGCCGGGAGAGTGGCTTGAGCACCACTTCTTCCTGCCCCAGCAGCCGATCCACCGCCAGTGCGATCTTCCCCGTATCCCCCTCCATCACCACGAAGGGCCGTACCCCCCGCCGCTCCTTCGCCGGGAGCCCCACCAGCTCATCCAGGGCGTGCACTGGCAACAGCGTATTCCCGTGAGGCAGCAAAGCCGTGTCCCGGCTGCGGCTGAGCTCGTCCGCGTTGGCCTCCTGGGCCCCCAACACCTTGGCGATCGGCAGCCCGAACACCTCCTCGCCCACCTCCACGAGCAGCAGGTGCACCACCGCCACCGTCAGCGGCAGCCGCAGCGTGAAGCGCGTGCCCTTGCCCTTCTCGCTGTCGATCTCCAGCGTGCCGCCCACGCTCTCCACCACCCGCTTCACCGCGTCCATGCCCACGCCGCGGCCGGAGATCTCCGAGATGTCCTTCGCCGTGGACACACCTGGCAGGCAGGCGAGCATGAAGGCGTCGCGGTCGGACATGCGCGCCGCCGCCTCGGCCGTGATGGAGCCCCGGGCCACCGCCGCGGCCCTGAGCTTCTCCGCGCTCATGCCCCGGCCGTCGTCCTCCACCTCGATGATGACGCGATCCCGGGCGCGGCGAACCGACACCTGCACCTTCCCCTTCGGGTTCTTGCCCGCCGCGGTGCGCTCCTCGGGCGACTCCAGCCCGTGGTCGATGCAGTTGCGCAGGATGTGCAGCATCGGGTCCGCCAGGTCATCCAGGATGGCCCGGTCCAGCTCGATCTCCGCGCCGGTGATGACCAGGTCCACGTCACGCCCGCGCTTGCGGGCGATGTCCCGCGCCGCCCGTGGCAGCCGGTCCGTGATGAGGGACAGCGGCGTCATGCGCGCCGACATGACCTTGTCGTGCAGGTCCTTCACCAGCGCGTGCAGCCGGTAGACGCCCTCCTCCAGCGGCGGGCGCACGTTCTCCGGCAGCTCCTTGCCCACCTCGCGCAGGCGCGCGGTGGCGAGCATCAGCTCCCCCACCGTGTCCAGGAAGTAGTCCAGGAGCTCCGTGCGCACGCGCACCGTCCGCGGCGCTGCCTCACCGGCCGCGCGGGAGGCCTCGGTTGCGGGAGCCGCCACGGGAGGAGGCGGCGGCGGCGCGGTGATGACGGGCTTGATGGAGACCAGCTCCACCTCCGACACGTTCCGCAGCGCGCCCTGGATGCCCTGCTCGCCCGCCGAGGTCTCCACCTCGCACTGGATGAGCCCGTCCGGGATGCGCCCGGCCTTCAAATCCTCCAGCGCGGGCCGCAGCTCGGAGACCGTGCCCAGCCCCGAGAGCCGCTTGTGCACCAGGAACGCCCGGACCCCGGGCACCTGGCACGTCGGCACCACGCGCACCTTCACGGACCAGCGGCCCTGGGGCCCCGCCTCGAGCCGGACCTCTCCCGCGGCCGGAGCCGCCTTCGGTGCCGACGCCGGAGCAGCGCCCAGGCCCGGGCTGGGAGGCTCGGGACGCAGCGGGACGGGGGTGTTCACGCTCGGAGGCAGCGGCGGAGCCGAGGCCCCGGGCTCCGCCGGCCGTGTGACAGGGATCGGCGTGCTCCGCAGGGCCGTGGCCTTCATCACCCGGGTGGGTGCCGGGGCCTGCCCCGTGAGGGCGGACACCCGCGCGGCCAGCTGGGACAGCAGCGCGCCCGCCTCGTCCGGCGCCTTGTTCTCCGCCACCGAGCGCACCTGCGCCAGCAGCGTGTCCGTGGCCGCCAGCAGCAGATCCACCAGCTCGCGGTTCAGCCGGCTCGAGTCCTGGCGGACGGCGTCCACCAGATCCTCCACCCGGTGCGCCAGGGTGGCGATGGGCTCGAAGCCCATGGAGGAGGCCATGCCCTTGACGGAGTGGGCGTGGCGGAACATGGAGTCCACCGCGCTGGCGCCGCCCTCCTTCTCGAGCTGGACCAGGTCCCTGCCGAGCGCCTCGAGGTGCTCGCTGGCCTCGGTGACGAAGAGCCCGAGGTACCGGGACATGTCCATCGCCATGCCGGACCTCCCTCAGGCCACAAGGCGGAAGCGCGAGCGCGCGCTAGCCTTCGCCCAGAACCTTCTTCACGACGGCCAGCACGTCCTCGGCCCGGAACGGCTTGACGATGAAGTCCGAGGCACCCGCCTCGATGGCCTCCATCACCAGGCTCTCCTGCCCGAGCGCCGAGCACATGATGACGACCGCGTTGCTGTCGTGCTTGAGGATCTCGCGCGTGGCCTCGATGCCGCTCTTGAAGGGCATGACGATGTCCATCGTCGTGAGGTCCGGCTTGAGCTCCTTGTACTTCTCCACAGCCTCGAGACCGTTGGCCGCCTCGCCGACGACCTCGAACCCGCCGGACGCGAAGATGTCCTTGATCATGTTGCGCATGAAGATGGCGTCGTCGACGACCAGGACCCGCTTAGCAGCCATGTGAAGCAACGCCTCCGCGTAAAGCCTCGAGAGCAGCGCGGAACCTAGCACCCGCGCCTCTAAAGGGGCTACTCACTTCTGCGCGGTGAGCAATGCCGCCACCGCCGCATCCAATCCTTCGGGATCTAACACGGTGACGCCCAAACCTTTCAGTCTGGCGACACCCTTGACGGCGAGGACGGCTTTTCCCGGCGCCGCCGCGCTCACCCGCTCCAGTGCTTCGATGCCGTCCACGTCCGTGACCAAGAATCCCAGGTCCCGGCGCCCGCGGTCCAGCAAGAGGAGGCGCGAGGGGGGTGTCTGCCCCTCCGGGAGCCCCAGCAACTGGCGCATTTCCACCACTGTGACCACCCGGCCGCGCAGGTTCATCACCCCGGAGATGGCCGGAGGGGCCCGCGGGACGCGCGTGAAGCGCCCGGGCGGGACGACCACCTCGCGCACCGACGAGAGGGGCAGGCCGTAGCGCTCCTTCTCCACTCGGAAGATGACGTGCCGCAAGGGTGCCTCGGGGCGGGGGGCTCACCGGTCGAGCCGGAAGCTGCGGACGACGCTCTGCAGCTCGACGGAGGTGTTGGTCAGCTCATTGGCCAGCGACGCCATGCGTGCCACGGCGCTGGTCTGCTCCTGGATGACGGACTGGATGGCCTCGGTGGAGGTGGAGTTGTTGCGCGCCACCAGGGAGATCTCCTCGATGGCCTTCACCATCTCCTTGCTGCCCTCCAGCTGCTCGCGGGCGCTCTCGGAGATGAGGTGCACCTTCTCCGCGCCCTTGTGGATCGTGTCCGTGATGGCGCCCATGGAGCGGACGATGTTCGTCAGGTCCTCGCGGCCCTCGGACAGCTCCTCGATGCCCTCCTTCATGGCGGACACCACCACGGCGGACTGGCCGGAGATGTCCCGGGCCAGCTTGGAGATCTGCTCGGCGGAGCGGCCGGCGCTCTCGGCCAGCTTGCGCACCTCGTCGGCCACCACCGCGAAGCCGCGGCCGTACTCGCCCGCGCGCGCCGCCTCGATGGTGGCGTTGAGCGCCAGGAGGTTCGTCTGCTGCGCCACCTGGGTGATGGCGTCGACGATCTTGGAGATCTCCTGCGTCTTCTCGCCGAAGGCGAACACCTGCTGGCTGGCCGCCTCGATGCGGCTGAACACCTTCTTCACCTTCTCACCGGCCAGCCGCGCGGCCTTGCTGCCGTCCTCGGCGGCCTGGCTCGTCGCCAGGGTGGTGCGCGCCGCGTCCTCGGCGCTGGCGGCCGTGCGCTGGATGGAGCCGGCCATGGAGGTGATGACGGTGGAGGCCTTGCTCACCAGCATCGTCTGGGCCTCGGCGCCTCCGGCGATCTTCTCCATGGAGGAGCCCACCTCTTCGGTGGAGCCGTTCACGTTCTCCGCCGAGCGCTGCACCTCGATGGCGGTGTCCGCCACGCTCTTGGCGGTGTCCTGAATCTTCCCCACCAGCTCGCGCAGGTTCTCCTGCATCTTGCCGATGGCGTTCGTCAGCTCGTCGATCTCGTCGCGCGGGTTGGAGGGCTCCGCGTCCACGGGCTTGGAGAGGTCTCCCTGGGAGATCTCGAAGGCGGAGCGCGACAGCACCCGGACACGGTTCACCCGCGCCAGCAACCTCGGCAGCGTCAGCGCGGCGACGACGGTGAGGAAGATGCCGATGGGCACCTGCCACCGCAGGCCGAGCTCGAAGCGCTGGAGCACGGCCATGGCGAAGACCAGGGCCGCTCCCAGCAGCACGTAGCCGGTGAGGATCTTCCGGTGCAGCGAGACGATCCGCTCGCTGCCGTCGGTCTCCACGGCGCGGATGATCCGCTGCACGGGCTCACGGCGGGGAGAGAGGCCTGGGGAGAGTTCGTCGCGAAGGGGGCGGCGCACGGGTAGGCGGATCCGGGGTGACTGCGAAGACTTCATGCGGGTTTAACCTTGCCTTCCAGCAGGGTCAATCTACCGGCCGTCGCTGCGTGAAATGGTCAAAGCCTGGCGGTGGGGCGACCAGCCGTCCTTCAGGGTCCCTCAGCACCCGGCGGCGCCCTCGGGTGAGCCGGCCAATGCACGTGACGCGCTCCCCCGCACGAGCGCACGCCCGCTCGAAGGCCCTCGCCCGCTCAGGTGGGAGCGCCAGCAGCAGCTCGTAGTCCTCGCCACCGGCCAGGGCGCGCTCGGGGCCCAGGGCCTCCCGTACTGCGGGTGAGAGTGGCAGGTGGGCAAGCTCCACCTCTGCCCCTACACCCGATGCCTCGCAGAGGTGGCCGAGGTCCTGCGCCAGCCCATCGGAGATGTCCATCCCAGCGGAGGCGAAGCGGGAGGCGAGGCGCCCCAGCGCCACCCGGGGAGTGGGCCGCCGCTGGCGGAGGAGGGCTGGCCCCCGGCGCTGGCCGGCCTGGAGCTGGATCAGCCCGAGCCGCGCCTCGCCCAGCGTCCCGGACATATAGAGGAGGTCTCCGGGCCGGCCTCCTCCCCGCGTCAGCGGCGGCCCGTGGAGCTCGCCCGCGGCGGTGAGGGTGAGGGAGAGCTCGCGGGCGGAGGTGAAGTTGCCTCCCACCAGGGCGATGCGGTGCTCGCGGGCCAGCGCGCTCATGCCCCGCGCCAGACCCCACAGCTCGCGCTCGGGAAAGTCCTTGGGCAGGGCCAGCGCGCAGAGGAACCAGCGCGGCGTGGCGCCCATGGCGGCCAGATCCGAGAGGTTCACCGCGAGCGCCTTGTGGCCGATGTCCTCGGCGGAGAACCCGGCGCGGGTGAAGTGCACGCCCTCCACCACCGCGTCGGTGGTGACACAGAGCGCGCCGCGCGTGGGGGCGAGCACCGCGCAGTCATCCCCCGGGCCCACCGGCACGCGCGCCCGAGGGAAGAACGACAGGAAGCGCTCGATGAGGGAGAACTCACCGCGCACGGGCGCCTCGCACGCTCAGAAGCGATCCGGCTCGGGCAGGGGCGGTATGACGAGCACGGCCCCCTCCCCCGTCTGGGGCGGGCGCGCCGGCAGCACCACCGTGAAGATGGAGCCCTCGCCGGGCACGCTCTGCACCAGCACCTTGCCGCCGTGCCCCTCGGTGAAGCGCTTGACGATGGCGAGCCCCAGGCCCACGCCGCCGAACTCCCGGGTGGAGCTGGAGTCCACCTGGTAGAAGCTCTGGAAGATGCGATCGAGGTGATCCTCCCGGATGCCGACGCCGGTGTCCTCGACGGCGATGCGGTAGCCCGTCGCATCCTCCAGCTCCGGCTGCGGTCCGACGTCCGAGAGCCGGATGCGCACCCCGCCCTGCGAGGTGAACTTCACCGCGTTGGCCAGCAGGTTCACCAGCACCTGCTGGAGCCGCCCCTTGTCGGCCAGCACGCGCGGCTGCCGCAGCTCCGGGAACCGGACGTCCAGCGACAGGCCCTTGCGCCGGGCCTGCGGCGTCACGCTCGACACCGCGCCCACCACCACCTCCGCCGCGTCCACCGGGGCGAAGGCCAGCCGCAGCTTGCCCGCCTCGAGCTGGCTGATGTCCAGGATGGAGGTGATCAGATCCAACAGCGTCCGGCCCATCTCGGTGATGGACTGCACGCACTGCACCTGCTCCGGGTTGAGCGGGCCGGTGAGGCCCTCGGAGAGCAGCTCCGAGTAGGCGATGATCGACGCCAGCGGCGTGCGCAGCTCGTGGCTCACCGTGCCGAGGAAGCTGGACTGGAGCCGATCCACCTCGCGCAGGCGCTTGTCGAGCGCCGCCATGCGCTCATCCCGCACCTGCAGCTCCCGGCCGATCTCTCCCGCCGACTCCTGCTGGATGCGGCTGGCCAGCCAGGAGCGGTGCCCGGACACCATGAGCGCCTCGAGCACCCGGGAGAAGTACGCGGCGGCGCGCGCGACCGGAGACTCCACGCTGCGCGCCTTCTCCACGTCCACCCGATCCCTCGGCAAGGCCGCCAGCTCTACCGGGGTCAGGGGGCCGAAGAGCACGCGCCCCAGCTCGATGCTCTCCCAGCGCACGGGGAGCACCAGGTAATGCGGGCCCTCCGGGCAGGGGAGCACGGCCATGGCCGCCCCCGCGCCGAGCGCCACACGTGCCGCGCACTGCTCGCCTCCTTCAGCAGCGGCGACGTGGCTGCAGAAGGCCCCGCCATGTCCCTGCGCGCTCGCCAGCCGGTTCCCCCGGCTGTCGAGCACCTGGGCGCCCACTCCATGCAGCCCGACGAAGCCCTTGACCACCTCCTCGAAGGAGGCCAGGTCCAACAGCTCCCCCAGCGGCGGCTCGCGCAGCAGCAGAGAGTCTGGGCGAGGCGGCGTCTTGGCTTCCCAAGACGTGTACTCCTGATCCTTCATGCCGCACCTCCTCCGGAGATACCCTCAGCCCCATAGCGCCCCTGGAGCGTAGTACCCCCCAGGTCCAAGTGGCTGAAGATCCGACCGAGGAACTCTTCTTCGCTCAGCCCGATGTTGCGCCCCAGGTTCGCGTCCACGTCAAGCCTCTGCCAGGCTGCCCGCATCAGCTCGTGGAACGTCTCACAGACACCCTCACCCCGCAGGGCCACGGCGCCGACCACCGGCTCCCGGCCCCGGCGGCGCACCAGGTCCAGCTCCTCTTCCGTGCGGGTGTCTGGCAGGTCCCTCTTGTTGAACTGGATGACCACGGGCACCCGGTCCGGATCCAACCCGTTCTCGCGCATGTCCTCCCGGAGGCTGTGCCAGTACCGGTTGTTCTCCGAGGTGGCGCTGCGGCGGCTGTCGGCGACGAAGGCCACCGCGTCGGCGGCCCGGAGGACGATGCGTCGCGTCGCGACATGGATCACCTGGCCTGGGACGGTGAGCAGCTTCACCTTCACGTTGTAGCTGCTCGTGGAGGAGAAGAAGACCGGCAGCACGTCGAAGAACAGGGTCCGATCGTCGCGGGTCTCCACGGACAGCAGGCGGCCTCGCACCTCGGGCCGCGTGCGGGCGTATAGCTGCCGCAGGTTGGTCGTCTTCCCACTGAGCCCGGGCCCGTAGTAGACGATCTTGAGCGTGAGCTCGCGCTGAGCGTGGTTGAGTTGCAAGGCAGGGTTCGGCCGGGCGGTGAGAAGGTTCGTCACTCTCCTCGCCGGGCCGCTCGTTTCTTATAGTGAGGGTGTCCTCCAATGAAAAGCCGCCTGGAGAGTGGGCGAGGGAGGCGGCCTCAATGCTTGGAATGAGAAACCCCGGTGAGCAGTTTGCCAGGGTCCAGCACCTCGGAAACTGAGGGGAAATGTGCGCGGAAACAGCGCGTGCATGGCCAGCAGCGGAACGGTTAGGATCGCAGCAGTACGGAGGAGCACGGCGATGACGATGAAGCAGGTGGACCCAGGCACGGAGGTCAGCGCGATGCCGGTGCTGGATCTGACCAGCCTGCCCAATGATCTGAACTCGGCGGTGAAGGTGGCGAACCCCACCGACGAGGACATGGGTATCTTGGCCGCCCTGCGCGCCAACTCCGACCCGTGGAAGACCCGCGGCGAGACGCAGGAGGAGAGCCTCCAGGCGCTCACCCAGCTGCGGCCCTTCACGCATGTGGCGCGGGTGCAGAACCAGGTCGTGGGCTACATCACCGTGGAGCGGGACGGCCCGGTGCCCGGCGCGGCGTACATGCGCAACATCGTGGTGCGGCCGGATCTGCGCAAGCACGGGCTGGGCACGGTGCTGCTCAACCACGCCATGCAGACGGCGCGCGACATGTACCGCAAGACGATTGCGCTGCGCGTGGACCCGGCCAACGGGCCCGCGGTGAGCTTCTACCGCAAGGCGGGCTTCACCACCGTGGCGACGGTGGTGTCCAAGAAGTCCGGCAAGCTGCGCCTGTTGATGTCTCGCGAGCTGTAGCCGCTCGCGCTCCGGCGGGAGGGCGTCTGGCGACTGACGCCTGCCCTTCCGCCCGAGGCGGCCCCTCGGGTGCCGCCAGGGAGGCTCCCTTCTCATGACCACCTCTGCCGAGCACCTGCTGGCCGGCCCCTGGGGGCTGCCCGGGAACCTCGACGCCGAGCTGGCGCGCGCCCTGGAGCAGGAGGACTACGGCACCGCCCTGGCCCTGCTGCGGGACGCGCTCCCCGCCGAGCCCTCCCCGCGCCTGAGGGTGTTGTTGGCCTTCGTTCGCTTCCAGGATGCGCTGGAGGTGATGGTGACGGAGCTGATGCCCGCCTGTCAGGAGGCGCTCGCGCTGCTGGAGCAGGCCGCCGAGGGCGGGCTGCCGCTGGAGGCCATGGCCCCGCTGCGCGAGGAGGTGGAGCGCGTGCTCTCCGAGGAGACAGCGCGCGAGCTGGACGCCGAGCGCATGACGGCCGAGCGCGCGGAGAGTGCCCCGCTGGAGGAGGTGCTCGAGGCCGCCAGCCGCCTGCGCGCCACCGCCCCCGCACGCGCCGCCGAGCTCTTCCTCGTGGCCGCGCGCCGCGATGCGCCCGAGCGTGCCCCCATCCACCGCGCGGACGCCGGTATTGCCCTGCACCAGGCCGGCCGTGCCGCCGAGGCCCGCCCGCTGCTGGAGGCCACGCTCGCGCTCGACTGGCACACTCCCGCGCTCTACCCGGAGAGCCTCCACCTCGACTGGGCCGCCACGCTCCTGCTGGAGCAGGCCCACGCCGCGGGGGACGAGGCGGCCTTCGAGGCCACCTGGGCCCGGGCGCTCGCCCACGGCCGCCAGCTCCAGCGCCCCTTCCCCGCCAACTGGCTCAACCAGGAGCGCCTGCTCGCGCTGCTGCTCCAGAGGGGAGACGGGGCCCGCGCTGCCCATGTGGCCACCCGCATCGAGGCCAGCCGGGGGTACCTGCCCCGGGCCCTCGCCGCACAGGTAGCACAAGCACGCACCCTCGCCCGGCAACAGTGGGGCCGCTGATCGCCCGCTGCTTCGCAGGGCTATGGGTTATCCTGCGTTTTATTCGTTTTTCCTGAACTTCAGATAGATGCTGGACCCTGAATGAAGCCGCTCGCGGAGCTGCTGCGCTACCTCTCGCACCCGGCGATCACCGAGATCGCCCTGACGACGGGGCGCTGCCCGATGATCAAGAGTCTCAACGGCTATGAGCCGGTGGACAGCTCCGTGCTGACGGACGAGGAGCTGAACCGGACGCTGCTGACCATGGTCGGTCCGGCGCGCGCGGCCTCCGTGTCCGAGAAGCCGATGAAGTGGTCGGTGCGGGCCGAGGGTGTGGCCACGCTCGCCGTGGTGGCCGTGCGCCGCGGCGAGGGCCTCAGCATGCGCGTGATGCGCACGGGCGATGCCACGAGCACGGGCCCGGGCAAGCCCCTGGAGACGACACCCGCACCGGGCTCGGGCGCCAATGCGGCCGCGGCCTCGCGCATCCCGGAGACGACGCCCCGGCCTGGCTCCACTGCCCTCCCGGCCCCCGAGCAGCCCCCCGCCGAGCCCCCCGCGGCCAGTGCCCCGCTGAGCCCGCGCGACATCCTCCCGCCCACGGTGGCCCCGCTCGTTCCCCCCGTGCGCCGCCCGTCCGTCTCAGGCCTGCGGGTGATCAAGGCGTCCTCGGCTCCCGGGTCGCAGGAGCCCTCGGCCACGGCGGGAGCGCTGCCGTCCTTCCCGAGGACCCTCTCGCCGCTGGCCCCCCCCCCGGTTCCGCCCGCTCCGTCCCAGGCCTCCCTCCCGCCCGTCAGCGGGGAGCTGCCCACGGCTCCCTATTCCTTCCCGCCTCCCCTCGGCGCAGCTGCGCCGGCTGCCACGCCTCAGGCCGCAGCGCCTCCGGTGAGCGCCCAGGAGCGGCCGCCGCCACCGGTCCCGACTCCGCTCCCGATCGATCTCCAGGGCCCGCCTCCCTCGCTGGAGGACTCCTCGATCGACATCAACATCCAGGAGATGGAGCAGGAGCAGGAGAAGGAGGAGCACACCCGTCCCCTGCAGGTCCGTCCGCAGCTGCCGCCACGCGCCCGGCCCGACTTCTGGAGGGATCTGCCCGCGCTGATGGAGGAGGCGCGGCGCATCGGCGCGAGCGACCTGCACATCGCCTCGGGCCGGCCCGCGCTGTTCCGGGTCGCGGGCGAGCTGAAGCCCGACGGTGAGCCGCTGCCGCCGAAGCGGGTGGAGCAGATGGTGCTCTCCCAGGTGCCGGCGCGGCTGCGCGCCACGTTCGACCGCGACGGGAGCTGCGACTTCGCGCTCCAGAGCGAGGCGAGCGGCCGCTTCCGCGTCAACGTCTGCCGCCAGCGCTCCGGGCTGAAGGGCTCCTTCCGCCTCATCCCCAAGGAGCTGCCCTCCCTGGAGTCGCTGGGGCTGCCGGTGGAGCTCATCCGGGCGACGCGCTACTCGCACGGCCTCATCTTCATCACCGGCCCTGCAGGCCATGGGAAGACGAGCACGCTGGCGGCCCTGGTGGAGATCCTCAACCGCGAGACGCGGCGGCACATCCTCACGGTGGAGGATCCGGTGGAGTTCGTGCACCCTCGCAAGCGAGGGCTGATGAGCCAGCGCGAGGTGGGGACGCACACCCACTCCGTGGCGAGCGCGCTCAAGGCCGCGCTGCGCGAGGACGCGGACGTCATCGTCGTGGGCGAGCTGCGGGACGCGGAGACGGTGCGTCTGGCGCTGGCCGCGAGCGAGACCGGGCGCCTGGTGCTCGGCACGATGGCCACGCCGAACTCGGTGAAGACGCTCGAGCGGATCATCGACCTGTTCCCGCCCGCGGAGCAGGCGCAGGTGCGCTACACGCTGGGCGCCCACCTGCGGCTCATCGTCAGCCAGCGGCTGGTGCCGGCCACGGCGGGAGGCAGCCTGGTGGCGGCGGCCGAGGTGCTCCCGGGCTCGGTGGCGCTGAGCCACCTCATCCGCGACGACGAGCTGTCCCAGCTCCCCGCGCTCCTGCAGCGCGGCAGGGACCAGGGGGCCGTCCGCCTGGAGGACGCGCTGGCGGAGCTCGTCCGGTCCCGGAAGACGACGCTGGAGATCGCCAAGGACTTCGCGGAGAGCCCGGAGGTGCTCGAGGAGCTGGTGACGGGCACCGCGCCAGAGCTGCCTCCCGAGCCGGGCTCGAGCGGCAGGAAGCTGGCGCCGGTCCTGGACCGCAAGAGCGCGTGAGGGGACGACCATGAGCGCACGCATCTCTCCTCTCTTCGACGCGCTCCTGGCCGAGAAGGGCAGCGATCTGCACCTGAGCATCGGCTATCCGCCCCTGGGCCGGATCCGCGGCAAGCTGACGCCCCTGCGCGAGGCTCCGCTCACGGCGTCCGAGCTGGAGGCGATGCTGCTGGAGCTCGCCACGCCCGAGCAGAAGCTGCACATCACCGAGGAGCTGGACCTGGACTTCTCGTACACCTACGGGACGAAGGCCCGGTTCCGCGCCAACTACTTCTACAAGACGACGGGGCTGGCGGCCGTCTTCCGGTGCGTCCCGAGCAAGGCGCAGTCGCTGGAGGAGCTGAACGCGCCGGAGGTGGTGCGGCGGCTGGCCGAGCGGCGCGGCGGGCTGGTGCTCGTCACGGGCCCGGCGGGCAGCGGCAAGTCCACCACGCTGGCGGCGATGCTGCACCACCTGAACCAGACGCGCCACGCGAGCCTCCTCACCCTCGAGGAGCCGGTGGAGTTCGTGCACGAGCCGGCGAAGGCGCAGGTGACGCACCGGGAGATCGGACCGCACGCGCCCAGCTTCGCCGCGGGCCTCCGCTCGGCGGCTCGCGAGGACGTGGACGTGGTGCTCGTGGGCGACCTGAACACGGCGGAGGCCATGAAGGAGGCGCTGAAGCTGGCGAGCTCCGGCGTGCTGGTGCTGGCCTCCCTGTACGCGCTGAGCGCGCAGGCGGCCCTCGAGCGCATCCTCCACGCGTTCCCGGAGCAGGAGCAGGGGCAGATGCGCGGGCTGCTGGCTGACAGCCTGGCAGGCGTCCTCTCCCAGCAGCTCGTCCGGGCCGCGGACAGCAAGGGCCGGGTGCTGGCGCTGGAGGTGCTCCTGGGTGGCGGCTCCGTGGCGGCGATGATCCGCCAGGGGCAGGTGTCCCAGCTCGGCGAGCTGATGCAGGCGGGACAGTCCAAGGGGATGCAGACGCTGGACCAGGACCTGGAGCGGCTCGTGTCGGCGGGCTCCGTCACCCCCGAGGCGGCGCTGGAGAGGGCACACGACCGCGAGGCCTTTGCCCGGACGCTGCAGGGCCTGCTGCCCAACTTCGAGCTACCCGAGGATGTGCGGGCGTAACGGCAGGTGGAGGATAGGTCCGCCGGGAAAGGCGTCGGGGGCAAACAGTGGTGGAACCTGGAAACGCCATGCCCGAGATGAACGTGACGGAGGAGGATGCCCGGCACATCGCCGCCTACCTCTACACCTTGCGTTGAGCCCACGAAGCACAGGCCCTCACTCCCATGACTTCGCCATCAGGCGACCGCATCGAAAACAAAGCAGAGGCGTGAGGGGCGAGGCTTCGCGGGAGCCGCCGTCACCGAGGGGTAGACGGGTGTGTCTGGCCGGACCGACACGCCACCGTGCTCCTTCGCCGAGTCGAGCAGCACGCAGGGGACTTGGAACTGCTTCGCCTTGTACTCGGGGGTGGCACGGCATCAGCCACCTGCCGACGGAGCCGGGCACAAACCTGTCTGACAAGTAGACAGGTTCGTGCCGAGCCGCCACGCCAGGGAGACTCCGCTCTCCGCAGGGCGCGCAGCCGGAGCGCAAGCTGCTGTCCACCACCCGCCATCGTCCCTCCTGAGCGCTGGCAGTCCGGCTGCTGGGCTGAAAGCGTAGATCCTCCTCTTCGGCCGCAGACAGCGCTTCGAGCAACGCCGCGCGCGCGTCACCCCGGACCGCTCCTCCGACGTGTGGACAAGTCCCTCGTGGGCGCTGGGCGGCACGCACGTGCTCGCGGCCCGTCAGTTCGAGTCCGGGTTGAACCAGCGCTGCAGCGCGTCCAGGCTCTCCACACGCCGGGCCCGCGGCAGGCTCGCGAGGAACGCTCTCCCGTACGGCTTCGTCACGATGCGCCGATCCAGCAGCGCCACCGCGCCCCGGTCCTGCTGCGTCCGGATGAGCCGCCCGAAGCCCTGGCGCAGCGCCAGCGTCGCCTGCGGGAGCTGGTACTGCTCGAAGGCCTCCTCGCCTCGCGCCTCGAGCTGCCGGATGCGCGCCGCCACCAGCGGATCCCCCGGTGAGGCGAACGGCAGCCGATCGATGATCAGCAGGCTCAGCGCGTCGCCCGGCACGTCCACGCCCTCCCAGAAGCTGTGCGCGGCGAAGAGCACGCTGGGCATCTCCCGGAACGCCTCCAGCAGCTGCTGCTTGGGCCGCTCGCCCTGCTTGAGCACCTGGTAGGGCAGCCGCGACTTCGTCAGCTCGTGCGCCCGCTCCAGGTTGCGCAGGCTGGTGAAGAGCACGAAGGCCCGGCCGCCGGACACCTCGCACAGCCGGAGGATCTCCTCCGCCACCGCCTCGATGAAGCCCGGCACCGAGGGATCCGGCAGGTGCGTGGGCAGGTAGAGCGCTGCCTGCTGCTCGAAGTCGAACGGGCTGGGCACCGCGAGCGTCCGCACCTCCGCCACCGGCACGCCCTCGTCGTCATACAGCCCCATCCGCTTCGCGAAGTAGTCGAACCGGCCCTCGGCCGCCAGCGTCGCCGAGGTGAACACCACCGTGTCCACCCCGCCGTAGAGCCGCCCGCGCAGCTCCTTGGCCACGTCGATGGGGCTCGCGCGCAGGAACACGCCCCGCCCGCGCTGCTCCGCCCAGTACACGTGGTCCGTGGACTCCGCCTTCTCCAGGAAGCTCAGCTCCTCGGCCATCTCCCCGCTCCGGCGCGCCAGGGCCAGCAGCTCCGGCTCGCGCTCGCTCGCGGTGAAGGAGGACAGCGCCGCCAGCCCCTGGCGCACCTGCTCCAGCGGGCTCGCCAGCATGGCCATGCGGTCCGCCTTGAGCGCCACTCCGCCCTCGGCGCCCGCCAGCCCCAGCACCCGCGGCGCCTGCGTGAAGAGCACCTCCGCGTGGTTGCGCACCCGCGCCGCCAGCGCCCGGAGCGTGGTGAAGCGCGAGTCCGTCTCCGGCAGCGACGCCACCGCGTCCCGCGACAGCTCCTCCAGCCGGTGGTTGGAGACGCTGCACCCGAAGTACCCGCTCGCGGCGTCCTCCAGCGCGTGCGCCTCGTCGAAGATGACGGACTCGTAGAGCGGCAGCACGCCCTCGTTGCGCCGCCCTCCCGCCCCGCGCAGCGACAGGTCCGCGAAGAAGAGGTGGTGGTTCACCACCAGCAGGTCCGCGGACTCCGCCTCGCGCCGCATCCGCGTCACGAAGCACTGCTCGTACAGCGGGCACTTCGTCCCGACGCAGGTGTCCGCCGTCGCCGACAGCCGCGACCACGCGCTGAAGTTCTCCGGCAGCTCCAGCTCGGCCCGATCGCCCGTCTCCGTGCGCCCGGCCCACGACTGGATCATCGACCAGTACCGCACCTCCTCACGGGAGCCGAACGTCGGGTCCGTCGAGAAGGTGTTGAAGCGCTGCAGGCACAGGTAGTTGCCCCGGCCCTTGAGGTAGGCGGCCTCGAACTCCAGGCCCATCCGGTCCCTCAGCAGCGGCAGATCCTTGAAGAAGATCTGGTCCTGCAGGGTCTTCGTCGCCGTGGACACCACGACTCTGCGCCCGGACAGCAGGGCGGGGACCAGGTAGGCGAGCGTCTTGCCCGTGCCGGTGCCGGCCTCGGCCAGCAGGTAGCTGCGCTCGGTGAAGGCCCGCTCCACCGCACGCGCCATCTGGAGCTGCTCTGGACGGTGCTCGTACGCAGGTAGCGCGGCCTGGAGCGCGCCTCCCGGGCCGAGCAGGGTATCGACGTTGAACGAGCGGACGAGCGTAAGGGCCATCGGGGGGAGCCTCGACCCATCGAGGCGGTGGAACAAGATAACAGCCCGTCACGCCTGGGAGATCGCGACATTTGCGCTCCCCTGCCCGGCTGCTCTCAAGGCGATGAGGCGCACCGCACCGCGCCCCAGTGGCTGGCGTGCGCGTGCCTTACCCAGTAGGTTGGAAAGAAACTACCTGACAGGTGGGGTCGTTGATGTGGAAAACGGGAAAAGCTAGAAAGAACCAGTTTAGCCTTGATTCCAAGGGTAATCCGGATGCGGCTTCTGGCGAGCTTGGTCATGACGGGATGGGGACTGCTGGGCTGCGCCAGTACGCCCGAGCCGCCTCCTGACAACGCCAGCGCCAACTATGGACGCGAGAACAAGCTCGTCTGGGTCCGGGGTCCCTGGGATGCGATCAAGCCATCCGTCCACATGGATGAGATCGTGGATCAGCTGTGCCCGGCGGTCATGGAGCTTCCTGGCGCGCGGGACAAGGACTACGGCCGGGAGTACTGCGGGGCCATCTACACGCTGGGCGATGGAACCTACTACGCCAGTTTTCCCTCGCCGCTGGCACGCACCGTCCTGGTCGGGCCTTCGACCCGCAAGAGCTGTCACCCTCCTAATTCCGTCAAGGATGACCGCGGCCACGCCGAGATTGAAGCGGACTTCCACAGTCATCCCTGGGGGCCTTCCCCCATGTCCGACAAGGACAGGCGCAAGGACACCCAGCTCTACTTCGTGCGCATCCAGTTCGACTCCCGGTGCCAGATCATGAGGCTGGTCCCCCATCACAAAGATGACCTCCCCGGCGAGCTCTTTCTGCGGCAGGGCCAGAACTGGAAGCTCATCGGGCAGATCCTGCCCGAAGACAAAGCCACCGGCACCATCACGCCCGTTGAGGAATGAACCGTGCGGGAAAGCGCTATCTCCAGAGCCGCGCCCTCCAGGAACACCGTGAAGCGCACCCTTGTCTTGCTGCCTTGCGTGTTCCTCACCGGCTGCGTGCTCTTCCAACGCCCCCCTCGCCCCGTTCACGCTCCTCCGGAGGTCGCCGCGCAAGTGCAGTTCCCGCTCGATCTCCCCAAGGAGGAGCGGCTGATCATTCCGGGCACGGTCTTCAAGGCCGTCCAGCTCGCGATGGAGGATTTCCTGCCCTGGTATGTCCAACCCCATCGAGGAGCCACCCCCGACGAGATCTGCCTCTATCAGCGGGAGTCCTACGATGTGACGACCGCGCCGGGACCTGATGGAGTGTTGTTCGTGCGCTTCACAGTCAAGGATGGGGTCTGCAACACGGACGGGCCCGTCCTCGACATGGGCGCCACCTACGCCATCGACGTGGCGCTCTGGCGCATCCTCGCCATCCAGCGCTGAGGAGCTCCCCCCCTCAAGAGCCTCCGAACGACATCTGGAACTGGCGGAAGATGTAGACCCCCAACACCAGCAGCGTGATGAAGAGGATCACCGCCGCCACGAGCTGGGCCTTGTTGGAGACGACGCGCGTGGGAGTGGGCGTGAAAGACACCGGTGAGGCCGAGGCCAGCCGCACCACCTCATCCCGCCCCCGCTGCGCGTAGAGATCATCCGGCGCCTGCGCCAGCCGGATGCGGTACAGGCGGCCCGCCGCGGCCAGCTCGCCCCGCCCCACCGCCAGCGACAGCAGCCGGTCATGCGCGTCGCGGTCATCCCAGCGCTCCAGCACGGAGAGCCAGGAGCTGCTCAGGGGCTCGGAGAGCCGCTGCTCGTCGGGATCGAAGTTGGCGTACACCAGGCCGCACGCGGCGCAGGACTCCCCGCCCTCCTTGCGCACCGAGATGCACTTGGGACAGAAGCCGGGAGGCACCGCGAACGGATCCTCCGAGCGCGCCAGCGCCGCCGCCTCGCGCACCCGCTCCTCGGAGGGCCGCAGCGTCACCACCCTCAGCGCCGCCGCCGTGTTGCTCCGGGGCGCGAGGGCCGGCTGGGAGGCCTCGGCGCTCGTCTCCGCCACGGCCGCTACCAGCGCCTCCTCGGGCCGCGCGCGGCTCTCCTGGCCGCAGCGCGCGCACGTCATCACCAGCACGCCCAGCTCCACCCGGAAGGCCGCCGGGGGCGCGAGCCGCTCGCACGCATCGCAGAGGTACCTCATGACAGCACCTGACGAAGAGGGATGGGCATGGCACAGCCGATCAGCGCCACGAAGCACAGGGCGCAGACCCACTTGCGCCCACGGCTCAGGGGCACCTCGGGCTCTACCACCTCGGGGTGCCCGAAGCCCACCAGCTTGCTCGTCACCAGCAGCCACACGCCCCAGGACGCGGTGGCGAACAGCGTCAGCAGGAACAGCACCAGCGCCACGCTCTTGCCCACCCAGCGCGCGCGCGGCCCCAGCAGCGCGAAGGCCAGGTGCCCACCGTCCAGCTGCCCCACCGGCAGCAGGTTCAGCAGCGTGACGAGCAGCCCGAACCACCCGGCGATCACCACCGGGTGCACCAGCACGTCCTTGCCCTCCGCCAGCGGCCCCACCGCCAGCCGCGTCAGCCCCTGCATCAACAGGCTGTCACCGAAGATGAGCTGCATCCGCCCGGTGAACCCCGGCTCCGGCGCGGGCGGCGCGTGCGTGAGCTCCGCCATGGTCCACGTGAAGAGCTCCCGGAGCAGCACCCACAGCGAGTTCTCCCCCGGAAAGGAGGCGCTCACCGGGGGAGAGTCCACCACCTGCGAGTGGCCCAGGCCCCACAGGAGGATCGGCAGCGCCACGGCCAGCCCCGCCAGTGGGCCCGCCGCGCCAATGTCCACCAGCGCGTTGCGGTGGGGAATCCGCCCGCGAATGCGGATTACCGCCCCCAGCGTCCCCACCCCCACATAGGGCACCGGGATGAAGTACGGCAGGCTCGTATCCACCTTGTGGATCCGCGCCAGCACGTAGTGGCCCATCTCGTGCGAGCCGAGGATGGCCATCAACGAGAGGCTGAAGGCGAGCGACTCCACCCGCAGCCCCGCCACCTCCCCGCCTCCGAACGAAACGGCGTACGCGCTATAGGTGGTGACCACCGTCACCGCGAAGAGCAGCAGGTGCAGCCAGAGCCGCGACGTGGGACGGGCGGGGACAGTCTCCATGAGGTGCCTACAGGGTGGGTACCAAGGGGCCCCTTCCTTTGCAACGCAAGGGCCTGACCCTGGAAAAAAGGGATTCTGTTCTGAACTGATCTTGACTCTGGATGGGCATCTGGTACGAACCCGCCGCGCTTGAGGGGCAACCACTTAACAGTGGGCTCGCTCTGTCGGTCCCACAGCTACCGCAAGCCATCTATCCGGGAGGGAATACAAATGAAGAAGGCCATTCTGTCTGCCGTTGCCGCGACCAGCCTCGTGGCTTGCACCAGCGTCGAGAGCGCCGTTGTCTCGGGCGCCGAGATTGCCGCCAACGGTGGCGAGGCCGTTGCCGTGGTCCAGGCCAACGCCCTGGGCCTCACCGCCATCTTCCACATCGTCGACCTGGTCCAGAGCGACCTCGACACCGTGGTGAACAAGCTCCTGGTGGCCGAGGCCAAGGCCATGGGCGCCTCCAAGCTGGACCTGAAGGGCGCCGCCACCACCCCGCGCCACGGCCTGTTCGCGCTGTTCGGTGGCATCATCGGCGTGACCCAGTCGTCCGCGATGGGCATCGCCGTCAAGTAAGCCCGTTCGCAGCACCTGTCTTTCTGGAAGGCCCCCCTGGCAACAGCGGGGCCTTCTTGCTTTTCCACCCCCAGCACCCTCGGCTCCGCATGCGCACCCGCCTCCTGCTCCTTCCCCTCCTCGTCCTCGCGGGCTGCAGCCGGCAGCGAGAGGACACCCACCTGCTGAACGAGGTGAAGCAGCGCCTGTCCGAGCGCGACGCACGGCTGACGAGCTACCGGCTGGAGGGCCGCATGAGCGAGGGTGGCGCGGAGCCGCTGGCCTTCCGCTTCGCCTACCGCGCGCCGCAGAAGATGCTCGGGGCGCTGGGCGCGCCCATCTCGCGCACCTTCTCCTGGGACGGAGAGCGCCTCTTCGAGCAGAGCGACGCGGACAAGCGCTTCACCACCTTCAAGAACGAGCTGTCCCCGGAGCAGCGGGCCGGCTTCCTCACGGAGACGTTCGCTCCCTTCACTCCCGAGGGCTTCCGCACCCCGCTGCTGCCCGCGGAGCTGAGCGCGAAGCGGGCCTCGCACGCGCGCGCCCCGGAGGCGGTGGAGGTGACGGGGAAGGTGCCGGAGCCGTCCGCGGGGAGCCTGCAGGTGACGTACACGCTGCGCTGGCCCACGCTGGACTTCCTGGGCCGCCAGTCGCGCCTGCCCGACGGCACCGTGCTCGAGGTGCGCGTGGAGGAGGAGCACTGCAACGAGGCGCTCAAGCTCTGCGTCCCCCAGAAGCTCACCCGCTGGGTGAAGGGCGAGAAGGTTGGGGAGACGACGCTCTCCCAGATCGAGCTGAACCCCGCCCTGCCCAATGACACCTTCACCCTCGCCGCTCCAGAGGGTTACGAGGTGCAGACGAAGACACTGGTGAACTCCGAGGGGAAGTAGCCCTCCGCCTTGCCCCCGGGCCCTACCGTTCCCACCTTCCGTGGGCGGAGGTATGGGCGCATGGTGCAGAACGTCATCTTCGACGTGGATGGGACGCTGGTGGACTCGGTGGACGAACATGCCGAGTCCTGGCGCCGGGCGTTTCTCGAGTTCGGCAGGGATGTGCCCTTCGCGCACGTGCGCAGCCAGATCGGCAAGGGGGCTGATCAGCTGATCCCCGTCTTCTTCAACGACGAGGAGCTGGAGCGCTTCGGCAAGGAGCTGGAGGCGTACCGCTCCGAGCTGTTCCTCAAGGACTTCCTGCCCAAGGTCCGCTCCTTCCCCAAGGTGCGGGAGCTCTTCCAGCGGCTGCGCAAGGAGGGCCGCAAGGTCGCCCTGGCCTCCAGCGCCAAGGAGGAGGAGCTGAAGCACTACGTGAAGCTCTGCCGCATCGAGGGCCTCTTCGAGGACGCCACCTCCAAGGACGAGGTGGACAAGAGCAAGCCGCACCCGGACATCTTCCAAGCGGCGCTGAAGCGGCTGGGCGGCCCGGACGTGAACACCACCGTGGTGGTGGGGGACACGCCGTATGACGCGCTGGCCGCGGGCAAGCTCCACCTGCCCACCGTGGGGCTGCTGTGCGGAGGCTTCCCTGCGGATGATCTGCGTGCCGCGGGCTGCCGGGTGCTGATGAAGGATCCGGCGGAGCTGCTGGCCCGCTTCGATTCCTCCCCGCGGAGCTGGCCCTGGGGCGAGGAGGGCCTGCCCGCGGCGCCCGAGGAGGACGAGGAGTCCCGCTGAGCGGGTACCCGGTGGGGAGGCGTGCGTCCTTGCCTCCCTCAGGTCCCCTGTCTTCGCTCTCCGTGCGTGCGCATCTTTGGCGCCGGGAGAGGAGGGAGCTTCACTGGAAACGGCTCTGATCGCGCCGCCGCGGCGCCGTGCCCTGGAGGAGGGGCCGGCAGTGCTGGTGGTGAACACGAAGTCCCGCTCGGGCAAGGAGGCCTTCGAGGCAGCCCGAGAGGCGCTCGCCGCCCGCGGTGTGCCGCTGATCGGCACCCACGCGCTCTCCCAGCTTCGCCGCCTGCAGCGGGTGCTGGATGATGCGGTGGCGCAGGGCGCCCGGCGCATCCTGGTGGGGGGCGGAGATGGCACGGTGAGCTGTGCCGTGAGCCACCTGCTGGGCCGCAACGTGACGCTGGGGGTGCTGCCGCTGGGCACCGGCAATGACTTCGCGCGCTCGCTGGGCATCCCTGCCTCGGTCGAGGCGGCCTGCGACGTCATCATCCAGGGCTATACGGCGCGGGTGGATGTGGCTCTGGCCAACGGACGCCCCTTCCTCAACGCGGCGAGCCTCGGGCTGGCCACGGCCATCGCCCGGAGGCTGACGAAGCGCCTCAAGCAGACGATGGGCAAGCTCGCCTATCCCATGGCCGCTGCCACGCAGCTCTTCGAGCACCACCCGTTCCGCGTGCGGATGAAGGCCGACTCGCAGTCGCTGGAGCTGGAGGTGCTGCAGCTCGTGGTGGGCAATGGGCGCTACCATGGCGCGGGCAACGTGGTGGCGCCCGAGGCGGCGCTCGATGATCGCCGCCTGCACGTGTACGCCATCACCGCGCCCTCCGCGGACTCGGGACGGGAGGGCACGGGGCTGGGACAGCTCGAGGACATGGCGACGCTGGCGCGCGTGGCGCTGTCGCTGCGCAGCGGCAACCACGTAGAGCACCCAGCGGTGACGTACCTGCGGACCTCGCGGCTGTACGTGGAGGCCGAGCCCGTGCAAGTGGTGAACGCGGATGGGGAGCTCATTGGCCGCACGCCCATGCTCTTCGAATTGGTCCCCGCGGCGCTCCGCGTGTACGCGCCCGCTCCTGAGGCGCCGGCGCACTGAGGGGGAGGCTCCCACAATTTCGAGGATCGGCCTTCTCGGCCTACTCTCTCTCCTAGCCGGTCCCCCGGCCGCAGCCCGGAGAGTGAAGCGTCGTGCCCAACCGTTCTCGCTTTCCCCTCGTCATCGCACTGATCCTGGGGTTCGTGGCCGCGTTGCTGCTGTGGTGGCGCTCCGAGGAGAAGGGCGTTCCGGAGGCCCATGCGGCCGCCCCCAGCGCCACGGCTTCGGGCCCTTCCTCCCCCGGGAGCACCCGCTCCTCCGTCCAGACCCCCGGCGCCACTCAGCCCCTGGGGACTCCAGCGGCCCCCTCGGAGGGAGCCTTCCGGGTGCGCGTGATGGCTTCGGGACAGCCCCTCGAGGGCGCACGCGTCCAGGCCTCTCTGCGAGGAGCGGAAGACGGGACGGGGCAGACGCCCTGGCGCCGCGCGAGCGAGGGCACCACGGGAAGCGACGGCACGGTGCGGCTGCCCGCGTCCCCCGGCGTCTACCTGCTCAGCGCCTCCGCCCAGGGCCACGCTCCCGCGCGCCGGGAGGTGGCCCGCCCATCGGGTGAGGCAGAGACGGTCGTGGAGCTCTCGCTCCCAGCGGGGGTGGAGCTCCGAGGGCGGGTCATCGCCGCGGGCCGTGGCGAGCCGGTGCCGCTCGCGGAGCTCTCCCTTCATCCCTACACGGAGGCTGTCTGGGCCGGCTCCGAGGCCGTGACGCTCCCGGAGGAGACGGCGCTGGCGACGGGCGATCCCCAGGGCCGCTTCAGCTTCTCCGGACTTGCACCGGGCCGCTACGCGCTCACCGCGGCAGCAGCGGGCTTCAGCCGGCGCACGATGCGCGTCGTGACGGTCCCCTCCCCAGGAGAGCTGGAGGTCCAGCTGTGGGCCTCGAGCTTCCTCGAGGGCTTCGTGCTGGGCGAGGACGGCAAGCCCGTCGCGGACGCGGAGGTGCTGGCGCAGGGCGGCCACACGGCCCCCCACACCACCACCGGCCCCGAAGGTGGCTTCTCGCTGGAGGTGTCGAATGGCACCTATGTCCTGGCGGCTCGGCAGGGCGAGCGCATGGGGCGCATCCCTCAGGTCCTCCAGGTAGCTCCCGGCGAGACGCTGAGGGAGCTGCGCATCACCCTGGGAGCCCGCAGTGGCCTGACGGGGACGGTGACCACCACCCCCGAGGGGACACCGGTGGCGGGAGCGCGGCTGGTCGCCAGTCCCTCGAACAAGGCGGGAGAGGTGGGCTCGGCCACCACGGGGACGGAGGGGCGCTACACGCTGGAGCTGCCGCCGGGCGACTATGACGTGGTCGTGGTGGCGCCGAGCCGGACGAGCGGGGTGCGCGAGGCGCTCGTCATCGCCCCAGGCCAGCAGCTCACGGTGGACTTCCAGCTCGATGGGACGAGCGCGGTGGAGGGCCGGGTGACGGACCTCGAGGCCCGGCCCATCGCGGGCGCCTATGTGAAGGCCTCTCGGATGCGCGGCCCGGCGAGGCTGGAGCGCTTCACCCGCACGGACTCGACAGGCGCCTACCGGCTCGAGGGGCTGGAGCTGGGCACGACGGTGGTGTCGGCTCGGCGGGAGCAGACCGTGCACTGGACGAAGAAGCCGGCGGAGGTCAAGCCGGGCCCGGCCGCCCAGGTGGACTTCACCCTGGCGGAGACCGGCATCGTGCAGGGCCAGGTCCGGCAGGACTCCGGCGCTCCCCTGGCCCAGCCCGCGCTGGTACGAGCCGCGTCCAAGCACGGCAGCTTCGGGGAGTTCACCTATGCGGACACGGACGCGGAGGGCCGCTACGAGCTCGAGCTGCCCGCGGGCGTCTACCAGCTCGTCGCGGTGAACCCCGGCGCGCGCTACACCTTCACGCACGAGGACGATCTGGCGGTGACGGTGCCCGTGGGGGCGGCGGTGGTGCAGGATCTGTCGCTGTCCGATGATCGGGGCGTGCGAGGCACGGTGCTGGAGCCCTCGGGGGCTCCGAGCCCCTACGCCACGGCGGTGGCCCTCCAGCGCGGGGACTTCGCCATCACCGTACCGGTCGAAGCAGACGAAGAGGGCCGCTTCACCTTCCCACCGCGCGGGCCCAACGCCTCGCCGCTGGACCTCATCGCGCACAACGCAGGCCGCGTGGGCGAGCTGTCCGGAGCACGAGAAGGCACCGAGGTCACCGTCCACCTGCGCCCCGCGGCCACCCTCCGAGGCCGGGTGGTGGCGCGCAGCGGAGCGGCACCCACGGGCTTCTCGCTCCAGCTCCTCCAGGCGGATGGCACGGTGCTGCCGTGGCTGGAGCGCGGCAACCCGGAGCGCACCTTCACCGGCACCACCTTCGCGCTGTACGACGCCCCCGCCCTGCCCCTGCGCGTGAGCGTGCGCACCACGGACGGGCGCATGGGCGAGGCGCCGGTGAAGCTGTCGCCCGGCCAGAGCGCGGAGCTCGAGGTGCCGCTCACCGGCGGCGCCGCCTCCATCACGGGGCGGGCGGTCTGGAGCGGCAGCGACGCCCCAGCCGAGGGAGTCTCCATCTACCTGGACAAGCAGCTCTCCGCGGGCAGCGACGCCAAGACGGGGCCGGACGGGCGCTTCCTGTTGAAGGACGTGAAGCCGGGGCCGCACACGGTGAGGGTGTGGGCCTCCGCGGATGGCCAGCCCGTGACGCGCACGGTGAAGCTGGCCCCGGGCGAGGCGGTGGAGCTCGGGGACCTGACGGTGACGACGCGCAAGACGGCGTCCGGAACCATCGGCGCGGGCTTCAGCGAGGACCGCGGCTGGGTCTCCGTGGCGTGGGTGAAGGCGGAGGGACCGGCGGCGCAGGCCGGGGTGCGCGTGGGGGACCGGCTGCTGGCGGTGGATGGGCTGGTGGTGCGCAGCCGCCAGGAGGCCGAGCAGCGCACGAAGGGCGCCCCGGGCTCGCCCGTCCAGCTCCGCCTCCAGCGCGCGGACGGACAGGAGCAGCAGCTCCAGCTCACCCGCGCGGACTGAGCGAGCCTACAGCTCCACCTGCGCGCCCAGCTCCACCACGCGGTTGGGCGGAATTCTGAAGAACGCCGTGGCGCTGCGCGCGTTGCGGCTCATCCACGCGAACAGGGCCTCGCGCCACCTCGCCATTCCCGGCTGCTTCGAGGGGATGAGCGTCTCCCGCCCCAGGAAGAACGAGGTGCTCATCAGCTGGAACTGCAGGCCCTGCTCCCGGCACCGCTTGAGGATGTCCGCGATGCTCGGGTTCTCCATGAAGCCGTAGCGGGCGATGACGCGCGCGAAGCCCTGCTCCAGCTGCTCCACCTCCACCCGCTCCTCCGGCGGCACGTGCGGCACGTCCTCGGAGAGGATCGTCAGCAGCACCACCTGCTCGTGCAGCACCTTGTTGTGCTTCAGGTTGTGCAGCAGCGCCGAGGGCGAGCCCTCCGGGTTGCTCGTCATGAACACCGCCGTGCCCGGCACCCGCAGCGGAGGGTGCGCTCCCTGGAAGCTCTCCAGCAGATCCTTCAGATTCATGCTGGCCGCGCGCAGCTTGGCCGCGAGAATCTCCCGCCCGCGCTTCCACGTCGTCATCAGCGTGAAGATGAACGCCGCCAGGGTCAGGGGGAACCACCCTCCCTCGGTGACCTTCACCATGTTGGCGCCGAAGAAGGCCAGGTCCACCGTGAGGAACACCCCGGCGATGGGCAAGGCCACCGCCCGCCGCACGCCCCAGCGCTCGCGTGCCACCACGTAGGTCAGCACCGTGGTGATGCCCATCGTCGCCGTCACCGCGATGCCATAGGCCCCCGCCAGCGCGCTGGCGGAGCGGAAGCCCAGCACCAACGCGATGACTCCCAGCAGCATCATCCAGTTGAGGCCGGGCAGGTAGATCTGTCCCTGCTCCTCGGCCGAGGTGTGCACCACCTCCATGCGCGGGCAGTACCCCAGCTGCATCGCCTGCCGTGTCAGCGAGAAGGCGCCGGAGATGAGCGCCTGGGAGGCGATCACCGTGGCGCTCATGGCCAGCACCACCAGCGGGTAGAGCGCCCAGCTCGGGGCCAGCAGATAGAACGGGTTGCGCGCCGCCTCCGGATCCCTCAGCAGCAGCGCCCCCTGCCCCAGGTAGTTGAGCATCAGCCCTGGCAGCACGAGCGTGAACCACGCCATCCGGATGGGCCTGTAGCCGAAGTGGCCCATGTCCGCGTAGAGCGCCTCTCCGCCCGTCACCACCAGGAAGACGGCGCCCAGCACCAGGTAGCCATGGGCTCCGTTCTCCAGCAGGAAGCGGGCACCGTGCACCGGGGAGAAGGCCCACAGCACCGCCGGGTTGTGCACCACCTCCTTCACCCCCAGCACGGCGATCACGACGAACCACACGCACATGACGGGCCCGAACACGATGCCGATGCTCCCAGTGCCATGCCGCTGCACCAGGAAGAGCGCCACGATGATGATCAGCGTGATGGGGATGATGAAGGGCTCGAAGAGCGGCGTCGCCACGCTGAGGCCCTCCACCGCGCCCAGCACCGAGACGGCCGGGGTGATGAGCCCGTCTCCATACAGCAGCGCCGCGCCGAACAGGGCCAGCATCCACAGCAGCGGCCGTCCCGGGCGCGGCTCCTGGCTGCCCCGAGGCCGCTGCATGACCAGCGCCATGAGGGCCAGGATGCCGCCCTCCCCACGGTTGTCCGCCCGCATCACGAACAGCAGGTACTTCACCGAGATGATGATGATGAGCGCCCAGAAGATGAGCGACAGCACCCCCAGCACATGCTCCTGGGTGGGGGCGATGCCGTGGGGCCCGGTGAAGCACTCGCGCAGCGCGTACAGCGGGCTGGTGCCAATGTCCCCGTAGACGATGCCCAGCGCCCCCAGCGCCAGCCCCGCCATCCGCTTGAGGTTGTCCGGCTCGTCCGCGTGCGGCTGCGGAGCCGGAGCTTCCGGGGTCGTGGTCATCGGCTTGGCTTAGGCCCAACCCAGGCGCGAAGCAACGATGCTGCGGCCCTCGGCCAGGTCGCAGTTCAGTGGCAGCGAAAGAGATTGGACGGAGGGAAACAGGGGAAATAGTGGACACAAGGCCCACAGCGCTTCGGCAGGCCGCCAGGGCGCGATCGGCTGTGAGGGACGGGCGCTACCCGGCGCCTCCTCCTCTTCCCGGCGCAGCCCTCTAACCTTCTCTCTTCCTCGCTAGAAGGGGCGACAGATGAATCCGTGGCGGATGCTGTGGAGGGCCGAAGCACTGATCCTGGCGCTGGCGGTGGGGTGCAGCAGCACCTCGAGCGGCGTCCGGGTGGAGGAGACCGGACACGGCACCGCCATCGTCCACATCCCCCGCACCGCTGACCTGCAACCGGTGGTGCTGGAAGAAGAGGAGTTCCAGCACGCCGTGAGGCACCTGGCGCGCGAGGCGCGTCTGTCAGGCACGCCGCGTCAGACGGTGGAGAAGATGTTTCAGTGGGCCTGGGGCTGATTCTGTACGTGGGCATCGACACGCTCCAAAACCTCGTCACGGGCTGGGTCGAGTTGATGGATGCAGTGAAGGTGGCCACCACCTTCGAGCAGATCCGCGAGGCGGGCGAGCGTTTCGGGAAGCTCCTCGGGCGAGAGTCAGCGCGCGCCTTCGTCATGCTGCTGATGGCCGCCATTGGCTCGACGGCGAAGCTGTTCGCGGCGAAGGTGCCGACGCTGCCCGGCTCGGCGCAGGCGGCCATGCAGGCCGAGGGCACGGCAAAACTCAGGCTGTCCGCGTTGGGCGAGGTGGAGGAGCTTGCGCTGACGGCGGAGGGCGTGAGCGTGACGGTGGCCGCCACCGCGATGACGATGGGGGCCAGTGGCAGTGGCGGCACGGGCCCCTGTATCGAGACGCATCACATCGCCACCATCTGCAACGACACGTCCACCGCGCGCGGGGGCCCGTGGACGCCGAGACTCCGGAAGATCTTCGCCAAGGCGGGAATGTCGATGGAGGATCCGGCGAACAAGATGCCTCTGCCGGGGCATTACGGACCGCACCCCGAGCGGTACCACCAGATCATCCTCAAGGAGCTGAGCGCGGCAACGAAGACCTGTCGTAGCGTCGTCGCGTGCCGCGCGAAGTTGACGGAGGCTCTCAAGGAGCTGGCAAAGGAAATCGCAACCCCGGGAACAGAGCTGAACCAACTCGTCACTCGGCAGCCACCGCGCTAAACGGAGCCCATGCCCCAGCGTTTTTTCGAACTCAATGACGATGTGAATGTCCCGCACCGTTGGCACCTCGCCACGCCGAGGGATCGTCAGGGCCGAGAGGTGGATGAAAGTCAGTTCACGCTCGGAAAGCCCGTTCCCACCATGGACCGCTTGAGAATCCCCGTCGAGATCGCGGGCAAACCGTTGGACTACACGGAAGCGAACGTTGGCCTCCCAGTGGTGCATGTCCGGATCGCGTCCATGTTCTCGGAGCTGGCCCCGAACGATGTGCAGCTCATCCCCGTGGACGTAGAAGGCCATCCGGATCAGTACCTCATCCTTGTCGCCACACGCCTCATCCGCTGTATCGACGAGAAGGCGTCCCGAATCCGGCTCTGGACTCACGAAAACGGGATTCCGGAGATGGTCGGTCAGTATGCCTCCGTGCGTGACATGCGTATCGACAGAGCCCAGGTGGGAAGCGCCAAGGTGTTCCGTCCAGAAGGGTGGACGGTCTCGCTGATCGTCGCTGGGGAGATCCATGACGCACTGGAGCGCATGGGCGCCACCGGCACGAGGTTCGAAGAAGTCTAAGAGCTCCTCCCAAGGCGGCCTGTGAGCGGCGCGCACGGCCTGTTCCGCGCGTGGTAGGGTGACCCGGGAGGTCACGCCTGAATGCTCCAACCTGTCACGCGCACCTGGGGGCTGCTGTGCCTGCTCGCGGTGACGGCCGCGGAAGCCCAACCCCTGACCGCGCGGAGCCGCCAGGTCACCGTGGCCGCCAGCCCCGCCGGGCCCTTGCCCGAGGTGCGCGTGGCCGCGGGCGTGAAGACGACCGTGCTTCTGGATGCGCCGATCGACAAGGGCTCAGTCCAGGTGGACGCCGCGCGCGTGCGGGTGGTGGACGTGGGCGCGAGCTCCCTCATCTTCGAGACGTTGGTAGCCCCCAGCGACAAGGAGCGGTGGGTGATCCGGGTGCGGTACGCGAACGGGGGCCGCCCCGAGTGGGCCGCCTTCGCGCTCGTGGCGCACCCCACTGAAGTGGATCTGCAAATTGAGGAGCAGCTCGCCACGGCGCAGGCGCGCTGTGAGGGTGGGCGCGCGGAGGTATGGGTGCTGGCGGACCGGCTGGGCGGCCATGCGGTACAAGCCCAGAACCTCGAGGCCGACGCGGCGACGGGCTCGGCCTACCGGCTGGGGGATGGGCTGCTGCTGGTGGTGGAGCCAAAGCCCAAGGCGAGCCCACCATGGACACCCACCACCGCGAAGCTGCGAAGCTGGAAGACCCCCCAAGAGGAGATAAAGGTGCGCGCAGTGCACGTGCGGCCGGGGGCGCCCGGCGAGTGGGGCACCCTTGCCGTGGAGGCGGAGCTGCCCTCCCCGGCGGCGGGAGGAAGGTTCAACTTGGAGTTTCGGGGCGAGGGCGGCCAGAGCCTTACGATTGAGCGTGTGAGGATTCCCCCCGCGCAGCAAGAGAAGGAGGAGGCGAAATGAGAGCGCCCGTGGACCCAGACAACCTGCCGGAGGGGACGATGGTGGACTGCTGGCGGGTGGTGCGCCAGCTGGGCGGCGGCGCCTACGGCACCGTGTACCTGGTGGAGAAGGACACCGCTGCGGCCCTGGCGCGCGTGCTCTACGGGCCGGGCTGCCCGAGCGCGAGCGGCCGGGTGTCCGACGCGCGAGGGCTCCAGGGCGAGCACCGCTGCGGCTCCTGGCGCGAGGGCGCCACGGGCCGGGCTGAGCGGCCGGGCGTCCGAAGCACGCGCGCGGGCTCACGGTGAGCATCGGCTCTCGCTGTCCGGGCGTGCTGGTACGCTCCAGCGGAGCACCGGCGTAGCCTTGACCCGCAGCACCTCGCTTGATTGATAGGACGTCGCCATGCGTTTGCGAACTTGCAGTGCATTCCTGCTTCTGCTCCTGCTCTCAGCCTGCGCAACGATGGATCCGAGCCCGGGGGAGTTGGAGGACCCGAAGCCGAGATTCGCCAACCTTCAGCGGGCGGCGCAGTTCCCCTGGACGGATGACGGGCATTGCGTGGTGCGGGAAGCCTCCAACGAATGGCCGATCCTTGCGGAGCGGTGCTTTCACGCGCTCGATCGCGACAGGGTCAGGTTTCGGGATGTCAACAGAAGATGCGCCGTTGCCTACGCGGATGCAGCCGCCCCCGCAGTCGTGGCCCTCTGTGTCTTCGCGGCACCTGAGATCGTCGTCGGTGCAGTGATTGTGATTGGCGCAGTGGTGGTGGCAGCCGCCATCCAAGAGGGGATTGATGCTTATCAACGGAACGCATCCCGCGAGCGCGCGAAGCCCAAGACTCAGACACGGCCTTCCAATCAGCAGGAACCCGTGACGAAGAGAGAGCCGAAGCCGAAGGACTTGGGTCGGGATTGGCTCCCTCCCGCACCAGCCGATCCGACGGAGCGCCCGGAGTGCAAGCCAATCCCGGTGCGGCACGCGGGCGAAGATGTCCCCCATAACGAGTGCGCCGATCAGTTTCCGCCCAACCGTTATCCCGGCATGGACGTATTCGTGGGCGGTGAGCGCTTCGATGCGCTGCAAGTCGGCGTGCGCGTGCTGTGGGAGATCAAGACCCACCGATTTGACACGTACAATGCCTATATCCAGGGTCAGGAGATTGAGAAGGAACTCAGGCAATTGGACAAGGAGCGCGACGCTGCGCGGGCCTGTGGATATGACTTCGTTGTTGGCGTGAGCACCGACGCGCACAGAGTCGCGCTGCTCAATCGGGATCGGACCTTCAATATCGTCGTCACGGGATGCAAACGATGACCACTCAAAGCTCCCTGATGCTCGACGTCTATGCGCCTGCGCTTGTGGGTGACGACAACCGCACACTCGCTGCCGTCCATGGCTTGGAACGAGCGTTGCCCGGCTTGCGCCTGGAGTGGAGAGTTACCGAAAGCCGACGGCTTGCCGCGTTGCCACAGCGCGATGCGTGGTTAGCTGAGGCGGCCACGCGCGGCGAGTTCCCGATGGTGTGTAACAACGATGAGCGTTACCCCGTGATGATCTCCGGGCGGCACCGCTCCGCGTATGTGAGCCCAGGCGGTCGGCCACAGCTCCAAGTCCATGCGGAGTTGCCGCTGGACGCGGCCGTTATCACGGGAGCGGCGGAGATGCTGGAGCGCGCATCGGAGGGCGCTCGCGCGTTCTGGGGGCATGCGACACCGGATGGCGCTGGGCTGGACATCGCGTATCAGACAGCACCCACGCTGGAAGGGCCGCCGTCCCCACGCCGGGGGCTGCCCGCCCTGAAGCTCTTCGAGCATATCCGCGCGCCGGAGATTCCCTATTACCTTGGGTGGCTGAACTACTGGTCGGATGCTGCCGCACGAGCCATCGGATTCCCAGACCCCTTGCGCGACGCCGAGTTGCTCTCACGGGCGCGGCGCACGGCGTCGGGCGGGTGGGTGGTGCAGATCACGGATGCACCGCTCGATCTCGACAACTCCGCCCACCTAGAAGCGCTCTTGCGGACCTACGAACGCTTCCCGGAGATCGGCGGGCGCGTCACTCCGCGCTGAAGGAGGCTGCTGCGCGTCTCCTGGCGCGCTCCACAGGCCCGAAGTGGCACTGTCAGACGTGCGCCACCGGGCCGAGTTGGAGAGCTGAGCACCGCTGCGGCCCTGGCGCGCTCCACGGGCCGGGCTGACCGAGCGCGAGGAGGTGCGCCTCGGGGAACGGCAACGCCCCTCCTTGGCGCCCCTCCTTCAGCCGCTGCGCCTCCTGCTGGAACTGCTCCAACTCCTTCTCCATGGACTCCTCCTTGTGGAGCCCTGGTGGTGTCACCCCTCTCGCCTCTCGTCACGGCGGGGCACGGCGAACACTTACGGGCCCTCCGGGGCTGCGGAGGCGGTGGCTGAAATCGACAAGATGGTCACCGAAGTGGGAGAAGCGCTCGTCGCGGAGGAGATGAACCCACATCTGCTCTCACCAGAGCCTGTTGGAGAGCGCACCTCACCTCAGGACACGACGCGGTAGTTTTACGCACACCTGCCGAGAGCTGGGGCCAGATTCTCACAGAGGGGGAGCGACGAGCGGCTACTTCCCACTGAGTGGGAACCGAGCGTGTGTTCACTTCCCACTGAGTGGGAACCGGCGAGCGGCCACTCCTAACTGAGTTAGGACCGGCGAGCGGCCACTCCTAACTGAGTTAGGACCGGCGAGCGGCCACGTCCCCGACGCTCTCACCTTTCCTGACAACCGCCCTAGCTCTGCTCCAGCACCCGCGAGAGCACCTGGGCGGTGAAGTTCACCAGGGGGATGACGCGCTGGTAGTTCATGCGCGTGGGCCCGATGACGCCCACCGTGCCGAGCACCTGCTCACGGCTGCCGTACGGGCTGGCGATGACCGACAGCTCCCCGGGAGCGGAGAACTCGCTCTCGGCGCCGATGAAGATCTGCATCTCCCGGGCGCGCTGCACGCGGTCCAGCAGCAGCAGCAGCTTGTGCTTCTCGTCCAGCGTCCGGAAGAGGGCGCGCATGCGCTCCACGTCGGCGAACTCGGGCTGGTCCAGGAAGGAGCCGGTGCCTTCAATCCGCACGCGCTCGGACTGGGACGTCTGCAGATCCGTGGCCGCCGCGCCCAGCTTGAGCGCCTTGGCCGTCAGCGCGTTGTAGAGCGCCTGCTCCTGGTCCATCTCCTGGCGGATGCGCTCGCGGGCCTCCTCCAGCGGCACCTCCCGCAGCAGCTCCGAGAGGTAGTTGGACGCCTTGAGCAGCTCATCCGAGGTGACGGGGAAGTCCACCGTGATGACCTTGTTCTGCACCTGCCCGTTGGGCCCCACGAGCACGGCCAGGACGCGATCCTCGCGCAGCCGGACGAACTCGACGCGGTAGAACACCGCGGCCTCCGGGCGTGGCGTGAGCACCACGCTGGCGTGCCGGGTGAGCGAGTGGAGGATGCGGCTGGCCTCCCCGAGGATGTCCCCGAGGTTGCTCTCCTGGACGAGCCCCGCGTGGATCAGCTCCCGATCCTTGGGCGTCGGATCCTTCAGGCGCACCATCGTGTCCACGTAGAAGCGATAGCCCCGGTCCGTGGGCACGCGGCCCGCGGAGGTGTGAGGCTTCTCCAGAAAGCCCAGCTCCTCCAGGTCCGCCAGCACGTTGCGCAGCGTCGCCGAGGACACGTCGAACTCGGCCTTGCGGCTCAGGTGCTGGCTGCCCACGGGCCCACCCGTGGTGATGTACTCCTGCACGACCGCTCGCAGGACTTCCTTTTCGCGTTCGCCTAGCTCTTCCGACACTTCGTTCACGCTCCAGGATGATCAAAGTCTAAGGAGGTCTCCAGAGCCGTTCAATCCCGGCCCACACAGCAGGCAGCCAGACACCCGGAAGGCCCGCAAGACGCCCCCCTTCCCCCTGCGAGTTCTCCACGATTGAACTGGGGGGAGCAGGTGGCGTGAGATAGGGGGTACATGTACGACGACGCCCTTGAGGTCCGCCATAGCGCGGAGTCCCTGCTGTACCGGTACGCCACGTGCCTGGACGACGGGCCGCTGGAGCACTGGCCCCGCTGCTTCACCGAGGCGGGCCAGTACCGGCTCATCCCCCGGGAGAACCTCGTCCAGAACGTCCCGGTGGCGCTGATGCACTGCACCTCGCGGGGCCAGCTGGAGGAGTGCGTCACGGCCCTGCAGAGGGCCCACGCGACCGTGCCCTACGCCTGCCGCCACCTTTATACGAATGTCCAGGTGGAGCTGCCGCGCGGGGGACGCACCCTCGTCCGGGCCAACTACGCCATCTACCACACGGTGGAAGAGGGAGAGGTGGACCTGCTCAGCATGGGCCGGCTGGAGGCCCGCGTCCTGCTGGAGCCCCAGCCCCTCTTCGAGCGCATGGACGTCGTCTACGAGATGTGCCGTCTCTCCGGGTTGAAGGTCTACCCCCTCTAAGCCGGGCGCGCGCTGTGCTGCCTGGGCGCGCGAGGCACTGTGCTCTAGGAGTACCGCACACATCGCGCGTCCAGAACGGACGCGTTAGAAGTGCAGCGCCTTGTCCTCGACTGCTCCTTCGCTCTCCGTCGCGCTTCACGCCGAGTCCACTCCCGCGGCCCCCCGTCGAGGCTGGATCGTCTTCTGTCTCTTCGCGCTGTACGTCATCTGGGGCTCCACGTACCTGGCGATCCGCTGGACGCTCCAGGGCGGGTTCCCTCCACTGCTGATGGGCGGCCTGCGCTTCACGGTGGCGGGCACCATCCTCTATGCGGTGCTGCGGCTCAGGGGCATGGCGGCGCCCACGCGGCCCCAGTGGAAGGCGGGGGCGTTCACCGGGCTGCTGCTGCTCGTCATCGGCAACGGCTGCGTGGCGTTTGCCCAGCAGTCGGTGCCCTCGGGTGTCGCGGCGCTGGTGGTGGGCAGCATGCCGCTGTGGGCGGCGCTCTTCGGCGGCCTCTACGGGGCCCAGTGGCCGGGCCGCGCCGAGCGCTGGGGCCTGGCGCTGGGCTTCTTCGGCATCGTCCTGCTCAACCGGGGCGGCGAGCTGGGCCACCAGTGGCTGCCCGTCATCGCGCTGCTGTTCGCGCCCCTGAGCTGGGCGTTCGGCTCCATCTGGGGCCGGCGCAGCCCCTCCATGCCCCAGGGGTTGATGGCCACCGCCACGCAGATGGTGTGCGCGGGCGTCATGCTGGTGGGGGTGAGCTTCGCCCTGGGCGAGCGAATGACGCACCTGCCCGATGCCCGGGCCCTGGCGTCCTTCGTGTACCTGATCGCCTTCGGCTCGCTCGTCGCGTTCAGCGCCTATGGCTACCTGCTGCGCAACGCACGGCCGGCGATCGCCACCAGCTACGCCTACGTCAACCCCATGGTGGCGATGCTGCTCGGCCTGGGCCTGGGCGGTGAGACGCCGGGGCCCTACGCCTTCGTGGCCATGACGGCCATCCTCGCGGCGGTGGTCCTCATCACGCGCAAGGCCTCTGCTCCGCGCCGCACGGAAGCGCCGCTCCCCGAGGTCTCCACCTCCTGAGCCCCGGGCCCGGGTGGGCCGCTTCACTGAGGACGAGCACCGCTCAGCCCGCGGAGGCCTGTGACTCGGGCGGGGTGGCGTGGGGCTCGGGCGAGGGCGCGCTGGCCTGCACCGACTCGCGCGGCAGCCAGACATGGAAGGTAGAGCCCTCACCTGCCACGCCCAGGGACTCCACCCAGATGCGGCCGCCGTGCTGCTCCACGATGCCCTGGCTGATCGTCAGCCCCAGCCCGAGCCCTCCATACTTGGAGCCGTGCGCGCGGCCGAAGCGCTCGAAGATGAGCCCCTGCTTCTCCTGGGGCACCCCGACGCCGTGGTCCTTCACCATCAGGTGCACCCCGCCACCCTCCTCCAGCAGCCGCACCAGCACCTCGCCGCCCTGGGGCGAGTAGCGGATCGCGTTGGACACCAGGTTCGTGAGCACCTGATCCAGCCGCCCGCGATCCCACACGCCCTCCAGGTGCTCCGGCGCCTCCACCCGCAGCGGGTGCGCCTGCGAGAGCACCGCCATGCGGTCGCACGTCTCGCGCACCAGCCCGCCCAAATCAAAGCGCTCCAGCTCCAGGGAGAGGCGCCCGGCCTGCAGCCGGCTGATGTCCAGCAGCTCCTCCACCAGCTTCGTCATCCGGTCGATCTGCCGGTTGATGATCGTCAGCGACTTGCCCGGCCCGTGGTCCACCTGTCCACCCAGCTTGAGCATCGCCAGGTGGGCGTGGCCCTTGGCCGCCGCCAGCGGGGTGCGCAGCTCATGGCTGGCCGCGGCGAGGAAGGCATCCTTGGCCTCGTTGGCCAGCCGCAGCGCGGCCTCCGCGCGCTGACGCTCGGTGATGTCGCGCGCCAGGGAGACGAAGCTCCCCTGCCCCTCACCCGCCGACACATACTGGAGCACCACCTCGACCGGCACCTCGGAGCCGTCCCGCCGCCGGTGCGTGGTGGAGTAGGTCTGGCTCGGCAGCGTCCCGCTCAGCAGCGGCGCCAGCAGCTTGCGGAAGCCCTCCTCGTCGAAGGCCCCCTCCACCTGCAGCACGCTGCCGCCCACCAGCTCCTCCGCCGTCGCGCCGAGCTGCCGGGCCGCGCCCGCATTGGCGTAGGTGAGCACGAGCCTCTCGGGCTCGAACATGAGGACGCAGTCGAGCGTGGCGTCCAGCGTGGCCTTGAAGCGCGCCAGCGCATCCTCCGCGCGCTTCTTGTCGTCGATGTCCGTCGCCACGCAGATGAAGCCGGTGACGCGGCCCGTATCATCCAGCTCGGGCGTCGCGCGCCCCAGGTGCCAGCGCCACACCCCCTCCTTGTTCCGCATGCGGAACTCGAACTCCAGCCGGCTGCCTTGCTGCACCGCCTCCGTCCACTTGCGGACCATGAGCTCACGGTCCGCCGGGTGGAAGTACTCCAGGAAGAACTGGGAGGGGATCTCGTCGCTGGCCAGCCCGGTGTAGGTGCGCCAGGACTGGTTGGCGTAGTACAGCATCCCATCCCGGCGCGTGGCCCACATGGTCTCCGGCAGCGAGTCCAGCAGCCGCCGGTAGCGCAGCTCGCTCTGGCGCTCCAGCACCTCGCGATCCCTCTGGCGGAGCAGGGCGGACTGGCGCTGGAGCTGCTGCTCCTTGAGGAACAGGTCCACGAAGACGCTGACCTTGGAGCGGAGGATCTCCGGGTCGAAGGGCTTGAGCAGGTAGTCCACCGCGCCGTGCGCATAGCCCTTGAAGATGTGGGCCGCGTCCCGGCTGAGCGCGGTGAGGAAGATGATGGGGATGGTGCGGGTGCGCTCGCGCTGCTTGATGAGCGCCGCCGTCTGGAAGCCATCCAGCCCCGGCATCTGCACGTCCATGAGGATGACGGCGAAGTCCCGCTGCAGGAGGCACTTGAGGGCCTCCTCTCCACTGGTGGCCTTCACCAGCTCCTGCCCGAGCGGCTCCAGGATGGCCTCGAGCGCCAGCAGGTTGGAGGGGTGATCGTCCACCATGAGGATGCTCGCGCGGTGGCGCGGCGGGGCCTCGGAGGTTCGATCGGGAGTGGCTTCGTTGGAAGTCATGCTGAACAAGCGGGTGCCCGGGAGTAGGGAAGAAGCTAGGCCCGCTCCCCTCCAAACAGAAGAGCGGGGGGGAGCGAGACGTGCGCTATCCAACTCAGGCGTTCACCCAGAGGCGGATGAGTTCAATGAGCTTGTCGTTGTCCACCGGCTTGGGCAGGTAGTCACTGGCACCGGCGGCCATGCACTTCTCCCGGTCGTCCTTCAGGGCCTTGGCGGTGACGGCGATGATGGGCAGGCGGGAGAGCCGGAGCTCCTGGCGGATGGCCCGCATGGTCTCGTAGCCATCCATCTCCGGCATCATGATGTCCATCAGCACCACGTCCACGTCGGGCTGCTTCTTGAGCGAGTCGATGGCCGCGCGGCCGTTCTCGGCGAAGGAGACCTGCATGCCATGGTTCTCCAGGACGCTGGTGAGCGCGAAGATGTTGCGCATGTCGTCGTCCACGACGAGCACCTTCTTGCCCGCCAGGTCGCCGTCATGGTGGCTGTCACGCAGCGCCAGCGCCTGACGGGCCCGGGGGGTGAGGTTCTGGTCCAGGCGGTGGAGGAAGAGCGCGGTGTCGCCCAACAGCTGGTCCGGGCTCATGGCCCCGCTCTTGAGGATGACGCTGCCGGTGTAGCGCTTGAGGCGGGCCTCGTCCTTCGAGGTCAGCTCCTTGCCGGTGTAGACGACGATGGGCAGGTCTCTGAAGCGCGCCTGCGTCTTCACCTCCTCCACCAGCTTGGCGCCCTCCATGTCCGGCAACAGCAGGTCGATGACGAGGCAGTCGAACTCGGCCTTCTCCAGCGTGCGCAGGGCCTCCTGGCCCGAGTGCACGGCCGTCACCTCCACGTCGTCGCCTTCGCCCAGCAGCGTGGTGAGGCTTTCGCGCTGCACGTCATCGTCCTCGACGATCAGCAGCCGCCGCTGCTTGCGCTCCAGGAAGCGGGCCAGCTGCCCGAAGACGAGCTCCAGGCCCTCCTTGCTCACGGGCTTGGTGAGGTAGCCGAAGGCGCCCTGGGTGTTGCCCTGGTGCTTGTCCATGACGCTGATGATGTGGACGGGGATGTGGCGCGTGCGCGGGTTGCGCTTGAGGCGCTCCAGCACGCTCCAGCCGTCCACCACCGGCAGCTGGATGTCCAGGGTGATGGCGTGCGGCAGGTACTCGTTGGCCATGGACAGGCCGCTGTCTCCGCGGCTGGCCACCAGCACCTTGAAGCCCTTCTCGCGTGCCATCTGCGACATGATGCGGGCGAACTTCAGGTCATCCTCGATGATGAGGAGGACGCGGTCCCCTTCGCGGATGTGCTCCCGGTCATCCTCCACCATGAGCGGAGCCAGCAGCGGGTCCGCCGGGGGAGGCAGCGCCGCGTCCAGCACGTGTCCGTTCTCCGCCACGGGCGGGGGTGTCGGGTATTCCGCCATGGGCGCGGGCAGCTCCCCCGACGCCGGGCGGACCAGCTCCAAGGCCAGCGGGGGGACCGCCTCCGGTGACGCCGGGCGGGCCAGCGCGGGAGCCGGGCTCAGCGGCGCGGGCGGCAGCGTGGACGAAGAGGACCCCGAGCCCCCCTCATCATCGGGCCCCACGTACTCGGGCGGCATGTACAGCGTGAAGGTGCTGCCCTTGCCCGGCTCGCTCTCCACGTGGATCTCTCCACCCAGCAGCTTGGCGATCTCGCGCGAGATGGAGAGGCCCAGGCCGGTGCCACCGTACTTGCGCGCGGTGGAGCCGTCCGCCTGCTGGAACGCCTCGAAGATGAGCTTCTGCTTGTCCTTGGGGATGCCGATGCCGGTGTCCGTCACCGAGAAGGCGATGACGCGCTTGGCCTTGCGCAGCACCTCGTGGTCCAGCCGGACGCTCTTCTCCGCCAGCTTCACCAGCATCTTCACGCTGCCCGAGTCGGTGAATTTGAAGGCGTTGGAGAGCAGGTTCTTGAGGATCTGCTGCAGCCGCTGCGGATCCGTGCGGATGGAGCGCGGCGCGTTGGGCGTCAGCTCCACGTTGAACGTGAGGCTCTTCTGGTCGGCCACCGGGCGGAACGAGCGGTCCACGAACTGGTTGAGCTCGCTCAGGAGGATGTCCCGCGGCTCCACCTGCATCTTGCCGGCCTCCACCTTGGACAGGTCGAGGATCTCGTTGATGAGGGTGAGCAGATCTCCGCCGCTGGCGTAGATGGTGTTGGCGTACTCCACCTGCTTGCCGCTGAGGTTGCCCTCCTTGTTGTCCGAGAGGAGCTTGGCGAGGATGAGCAGCGAGTTGAGCGGGGTGCGCAGCTCGTGGCTCATGTTGGCCAGGAACTCGCTCTTGTACTTGGAGATGATGGTGAGCTGCTCGGCCTTCTCCTCCAGGCTGGCGCGGGCCAGGTTCACCTCGCGGTTCTTCTCCTCGACGGCGGTGTTCTGCTCCTTGAGCTGCTTGGCCTTCTCCTCCAGCTCCAGGGCCTGGGCCTCCAGCTCCGCGTTGGTGCGCTTGAGCTCCTCCTGCTGCTGGGTGAGCTCCTTGGACTTGCTCTGCAGCTCCTGAGTGATGCTCTGCGACTGCTGCAGCAGCTCCTCGGTGCGCATGTTGGCCATGATCATGTTCAGCACCACGCCAATGCTCTCGGTGAGCTGATCCAGGAAGATCTGGTGGATGGCGCTGAACGGGTGGAAGCTGGCCAGCTCGATGATCGCCTTCACCTCGCCCTCGAAGAGGACGGGCAGGACGATGATGTTGAGCGGGGTGGCCTCGCCCAGGCCGGACGAGATGGCGATGTAGTCCGGCGGCACCTGGGTGAGGAGGATGGTCTTCTTCTCCAGGGCGCACTGGCCGACCAGGCTCTCGCCCAGGCGGAAGCGGTTGGAGACGCTCTTGCGCTCACGGTAGGCGTAGGTGCTGGTGAGCTTGAGCAGCGGCTGGGGGCCGTCCTGCTCCGAGAGGAAGAAGGCGCCGTGGTGCGCGCCGACCAGCGGCGTCAGCTCGCTCATGATGAGGCGGCTGACGGCCTCCAGGTTCTTCTGGCCCTGCATCATGCTGCTGAACTTCGCCAGGTTCGTCTTGAGCCAGTCCTGCTCCTGGTTCTTCTGCGTGGTCTCACGCAGGTTGATGATCATCTGGTTGATGTTGTCCTTCAGCGCGGCCACTTCGCCCTCTGCGACGACCGTGATGCTGCGGGTCAGGTCGCCCTTGGTCACCGCGGTGGCCACGTCGGAGATGGCGCGCAGCTGAGAGGTCAGCGTGCCGGCCAGCTGGTTCACGTTGTCCGTGAGCTGCCGCCACGTGCCGCGGGCGCCGGGCACTCGGGCCTGGCCGCCCAGCTTTCCTTCGATACCCACCTCGCGGGCCACCGTCGTCACCTGCTCGGCGAAGGTGCCCAGCGTGTCGGTCATGCTGTTGATGGTCTCCGCGAGCGCTGCCACTTCGCCCTTGGCATCCACCACCAGCTTCTGGCCCAGGTCACCGTTGGCGACGGCCGTCACCACCTTGACGATGCCACGCACCTGGGTGGTGAGGTTGGAGGCCATGAAGTTCACGTTGTCCGTGAGGTCCTTCCACGTCCCCGCGACACCGGGCACACGGGCCTGACCGCCCAGCTTCCCCTCGACGCCCACCTCGCGGGCCACCGTGGAGACCTGCTCGGCGAAGGTGCCCAGCGTGTCGGTCATGTTGTTGATGGTCTCCGCGAGCGCTGCCACTTCGCCCTTGGCGTCCACCACCAGCTTCTGCTTCAGGTCACCGTTGGCGACCGCGGTCACCACGCGGACGATGCCGCGCACCTGGGTGGTGAGGTTGCGGGCCATGGAGTTCACGTTGTCCGTGAGGTCCTTCCAGGTGCCGGACACGCCACGCACCTCGGCCTGGCCTCCCAGCTTTCCTTCCGTACCCACTTCCTTGGCGACGCGGGTCACTTCCGAGGCGAACGAGTTCAGCTGGTCCACCATCGTGTTGATGGTGTTCTTCAGCTCGAGAATCTCGCCCTTCACGTCCACGGTGATCTTCTTGGAGAGGTCTCCGTTGGCGACCGCCGTTGTCACCAGGGCGATGTTGCGCACCTGGGCGGTGAGGTTGGAGGCCATGGAGTTCACGTTGTCCGTGAGGTTCTTCCACGTCCCCGCGACTCCGGGCACCTCGGCCTGGCCACCCAGCTTGCCCTCGGTGCCCACTTCCTTGGCGACGCGGGTCACTTCCGAGGCGAAGGCGCGCAGCTGATCCACCATCGTGTTGATGGTGTTCTTCAGCTCCAGGATTTCACCACGGGCCTCGACCGAGATCTTCTGCGACAGGTCTCCGTTGGCGACGGCCGTCGTGACCTTGGCGATGTTTCGCACCTGGTCCGTCAGGTTGCCGGCGAGGACGTTCACGTTGTCCGTGAGGTCCTTCCACACACCCGACACACCCTTCACGTCGGCCTGGCCACCCAGCTTGCCCTCGGTGCCCACTTCCTTGGCGACGCGAGTCACTTCCGAGGCGAAGGCGCGCAGCTGGTCCACCATCGTGTTGATGGTGTTCTTCAGCTCGAGCACCTCGCCCTTCACGCTGACGGTGATCTTCTGCGACAGGTCGCCGTTAGCGACGGCCGTCGTGACCTTGGCGATGTTGCGCACCTGGTCGGTCAGGTTGCCAGTCAGGGCGTTCACGTTGTCCGTCAGGTCCTTCCAGACGCCGGACACACCCTTCACCTCGGCCTGGCCGCCCAGCTTGCCCTCGGTACCCACTTCCTTGGCGACGCGGGTCACTTCCGAGGCGAACGCGCGCAGCTGGTCCACCATCGTGTTGATGGTGTCCTTCAGCTGGAGCACCTCGCCCTTCGCGTCCACCGTGATCTTCTTGGACAGGTCGCCATTAGCGACCGCCGTGGAGACCTCGGCGATGTTGCGCACCTGGGCGGTGAGGTTGTTGGCGAGGAGGTTCACGTTGTTCGTGAGGTCCTTCCACGTGCCGGCGACGCCCGGCACCTCGGCCTGGGCGCCCAGCTTGCCCTCCACACCCACCGTGCGGGCGACGTCGGTCACCTGCTGCGCGAAGATGGAGAGCGTCTGCGTCATCGCGTTGATGGTGTCCGCGAGGGCGGCGATCTCGCCCTTCGCCTCCACGATGAGCTTCTGGCTCAGGTCACCATTGGCGACGGCCGTCACCACCTTGACGATGCCGCGCACCTGGGTGGTGAGGTTGGAGGCCATGAAGTTCACGTTGTCCGTGAGGTCCTTCCACACACCGGACACGCCGGGCACCACGGCCTGGCCACCCAGCTTGCCCTCGGTGCCCACTTCCTTGGCGACGCGGGTCACTTCCGAGGCGAACGCGCGGAGCTGATCCACCATCGTGTTGATGGTGTTCTTCAGCTCCATCACCTCGCCCTTGGCATCGACCGTGATCTTGCGGGACAGGTCACCCTTGGCGACCGCCGTCGTCACCTCGGCGATGTTACGAACCTGGTCGGTCAGGTTGTTCGCGAGGAGGTTCACGTTGTTCGTGAGGTCCTTCCACGTGCCGGCGACGCCCGGCACCACGGCCTGGGCGCCCAGCTTCCCTTCCACACCCACCGTGCGGGCAACGTCGGTCACCTGCTGCGCGAAGATGGAGAGCGTCTCCGTCATGGCGTTGATGGTGTCGGCCAGCTCGGCCACCTCGCCCTTGGCGTCCACCTTCAGGCGCTGGGTCAGGTCACCGTTGGCGACCGCGGTCACCACCTTGGCGATGCCTCGCACCTGCGTGGTGAGGTTGGAGGCCATGATGTTCACGTTGTCCGTGAGGTCCTTCCACGTCCCCGCGACACCCTTCACCTCGGCCTGGCCACCCAGCTTGCCGTGCGTACCCACCTCGCGAGCGACGCGGGTCACTTCCGCGGCGAACGAGTTCAGCTGATCCACCATCGTGTTGATGGTGTTCTTCAGCTCCAGCACCTCTCCGCGAGCGTCGACGGAGATCTTCTTGGAGAGGTCACCCTTGGCGACCGCCGTCGTCACCAGGGCGATGTTGCGCACCTGGGTGGTGAGGTTGGAGGCCATGAAGTTCACGTTGTCCGTGAGGTCCTTCCACGTACCGGCAACGCCCTTCACCTCGGCCTGACCGCCCAGCTTGCCGTCCGTACCCACTTCCTTGGCGACGCGCGTCACCTCGGCGGCGAACGAGTTCAGCTGGTCCACCATCGTGTTGATGGTGTTCTTCAGCTCCAGCACCTCGCCCTTCACGTCCACGGTGATCTTCTTGGACAGGTCACCCTTGGCGACGGAGGTCGTCACCTCGGCGATGTTGCGCACCTGGGCGGTGAGGTTGTTCGCCATCAGGTTCACGTTGTCCGTGAGGTCCTTCCACGTACCGGCCGCGCCGGGCACCTGCGCCTGCGCACCCAGCTTGCCCTCCACCCCCACCGTGCGGGCGACGCTGGTCACCTGCTGGGCGAAGACGTTGAGGGTGTCCGTCATGTTGTTGAGCGTGGCGCCCAGTGCGGCGATCTCACCCTGCGAGGGGACCTGGAGCTTCTGGCTCAGGTCACCGTTGGCGACGGCCGTCACCACCTTGACGATGCCGCGCACCTGGGTGGTGAGGTTGGAGGCCATGAAGTTCACGTTGTCCGTGAGGTCCTTCCACACGCCGGACACGCCCTTCACATCGGCCTGGCCACCCAGCTTGCCCTCGGTGCCCACCTCCTTGGCGACGCGGGTCACCTCGGCGGCGAAGCTGTTCAGCTGGTCCACCATCGTGTTGATGGTGTTCTTCAGCTCCAGCACCTCGCCCTTCGCATCGGCGGTGACCTTGCGGGACAGGTCTCCGCGAGCCACCGCCGTGGACACCTCGGCGATGTTGCGCACCTGGGTGGTGAGGTTGGAGGCCATGAAGTTCACGTTGTCCGTGAGGTCCTTCCACGTCCCCGCGACGCCCCGCACCTCGGCCTGACCGCCCAGCTTGCCGTCGCTGCCCACTTCCTTGGCGACGCGCGTCACTTCGGCGGCGAACGAGTTCAGCTGATCCACCATCGTGTTGATGGTGTCCTTCAGCTGGAGCACCTCGCCCTTGGCGTCCACCGTGATCTTCTTGGACAGGTCGCCCTTCGCCACCGCCGTGGAGACCTCGGCGATGTTGCGCACCTGGGCGGTGAGGTTGGAGGCCATGATGTTCACGTTGTCCGTGAGGTCCTTCCACGTACCGGCAACGCCCTTCACCTCGGCCTGGCCGCCCAGCTTGCCGTCGCTGCCCACTTCCTTGGCGACGCGCGTCACTTCCGAGGCGAAGGCGCGGAGCTGATCCACCATCGTATTCACGGTGGTACCGATGCGGAGGAACTCGCCCTTGACGGACTGGCCGTCGATCTCGAGCGCCATCTTCTGGGTGAGGTCACCCTCGGCCACCGCGACGAGCACGCGGGCCACTTCCGTGGTCGGCAGCACCAGGTCGCCGATCAGCGCGTTGATGGAGTTGACGCTGGTGGCCCAGGCGCCTCGCACCTCTCCCAGCGTGACGCGCTCGCCCATGCGGCCCTCGCGGCCCACCACGCGCTCGACGCGGACGATCTCATCCGTGAAGGTGGCATTGCGGCCGACCAGCGCGTTGAAGGCGTGGGCGATCTCATCCAGCAGCGGATAGCCGGAGGACTCCGACAGCCGGACGCTGAAGTCGCCGGCCTCCGCGGACTGGAGGGCCGTCAGCAGCGGGTAGAGCGGCTCGCTCGGCCGGGTGCCCCGCGAGGAGGCGACCCGGGTCCTGGCGCCGTTGCCGACCTGCTTGCCGTTGCCGGTGCGCTTCGTGCCGGTGCCGTTGCCGTGGGCACGCGGGCTCGCGGCGGCCTCGGTGGCACCATCACCGTCTGCCTTGACCCCCGTCAGGCGGGCCCGGACCCGGTTGCCGGGCTTGGGGTCGGTCTGGGGAGTCTCGCCTCCGGTGGCCTGCTCCTTGCGGCGGGCGCCGCGCTTCTTGCCATCGGAGGGGGAGTTGTCGTTCGAATCCACGGAGATGAACCTCAGCTGAGGATGAGAAGGGCGCGCCTCCACGCAGGGGCGCGCGTTCAACCGCCAACTACTAGAGGAGTTCAGAGACTTGTCGACTGATGCGCGGTGCCGCCCAAGTCAACGGTTCAGAACTCAACCTCATTCGAGCGAGGGCCCACGCTGCCGGTGAAATCCCCCGGAATTTGGGCCCCGTTACCAACCCACTCAGGGGGCCGGAGCTGTGCACGGAAGTCCGTCACAGCCCTGGACGTAGAGCAGCAGACCGGAGAGCCGCCGGGCGGGCGTGCGGAGACGGTGCGGCGCCTCGGCGCGCGCTCCCGTCTTCAGATCAAGCGTGAGCGCGGGCCCCTGTCCTGGACCGCAGGCGAGCAGGACGCGCTCGGGCGTATCCAGCCACCACAGCCCCTCGACCTGGCAGGGAGCCTCGGCGCGGAGAGGTGTCAGGGTGCGCGCCTCGTAGGCCACCACGCCGCCACCCACCACCACGGCCGCCAGGGCTCCTTCCGGACCTACGGTGAGAGCTCCCATGGCGGGCAAGCGGGCCTGCCCGAGTACCTCTCCCTGGGGAGAGATGGAGAGCAGCTGCCCCTCGGCGTCCAGGGCGATGACCCCCGCCGCATGACCCGCCAGGGCCACGGGCGCAAAGTCCCCCATGGGCACGAGCTGATCAGCTTCCTGGCGCAGCAGGTGCTCGCCCGTCGCCACCCAGAGCCGGCCGTCGCCATCGAAGGTGATGGCGGTGACGCCGGGCGCGGAGAACACGGTGGGAGGGCCCTCCTTGCGGCACAGCGCCACGGCGCGAGCGCCGAAGGTGGCGGCCCGCGACGCATCCGGCGCCACGGCCCAGCCCAGCCGAGGGCCTTGCAGCGCCCCCGTCAGGCAGTGGTTGAGCGCGCCGAAGTGGGGATCCGTGGTGGGCGAGGAGACCAGGTACGGCAGGCTGGTGGTGGCCACGGCGATGAGCAGGCCCAGGGCCGCGGCGGTGATGAGCGAGAGCGCCCACGAGCGGGGACCCAGGGTCCGGGCGAGCCGGCCCTTTGGCCGGAGCCCCCTCCTGCCTGTCATCAGGATGCCGTCGCGGTCGCGCAAGGTCAGTCCTTGTTATCGAACCTGGCCCCTGTTCGCACCTCCCCCTCCCCAAGCCCCTGGGCGCGAGGCAGGCGCTGGGGGCCTACAGCGGCTGCGGCTCCCCGCCGGCACCACGGCATGGATGAGCTGACGCGCGAGGACCGGCCGGGAGTCAGTGCAGCCAGTCCCTTGGGAGGTCGGGCACTCGCGTGGGCTTGAGGTGGCGCTCGTGGTCGTAGAAACACTCGGGGCCCAGGTGAGCAATGATCTGGCGCTCGCGTGCATCCCCTTCGGGCGTTCCCGCCTGGGTGGGCAGTTCGTAGGGCTGCACGAGGACGATGCCATCGCCCAGATCCTGCTTGAACTCACCAGGCAGAGTGGTCAACCGTTCGCCAAACAGCTGAACGAATGGCGGACCGTAGAAGTTGCGCCAGAACACCCCCGTCAAGCCCTCACTGTAATCACGCAGTGTATACGTCTGTGTTTGACCAAAGCCGTGAACCCCCGGGATGAGGCGCGTGGTCTTGGCTCTGAGATCGTCATTCCAAGCCGCATATGCCACCGGTGCGTTGAGCAAGCGCATGAGTGCGGCAACCTGACGCATATGTTCTCCCCGCCAGGAAGCACTGCTTGCTTTGCGCATGGGGGTGACCCAGTCAAGCCCACCCGTGTAAGGCGGCACGTTGGGCTTCGCTGGATGAAACAGGAAGAAGTCGCGGTCTGTCCGGGCCGTCACGCAAAGAGCCTTCCTGTTCTCATAGAATGAGACCAGAGCCGAGTAGTCGATGTTCCTTGGATCGAGCCTCTTGTCGAGCAAAGCGACGCCATACCTCCTGGGCTGGAACCAGCCGTATTCTTCAAAGACGCGCTGCAGGAAGGTGGACAGCAGTTCCCCTGAAGGAATTCCGGGGGGAAAACGGATCTCCGTTGTCAAGGAGGTTGTCATCATGGGTCCTGTCAGGGAAAGGGGTTGATATTGGCCTTGCCCTCGCTCTCAAGCCTCGTGATCAGTTTCTCAAGTGGATCTGTGAGCTGCGTGGCCCCGTTGGGGTGCTTGGACGAGCGAATCCATAATTCGACATGGCCGCCGTACTCGTCCACGTAGTCCAGCATGGCCTTGAGGTTCCCGCCCAGTGACAGTTCCTTGCGCGCCTTGGCCTCAATGAAGAAGTAGGGCTGGCCCCACACCAACTCCCCGGGCGTAGCGCTGCGCAACACCGAGTCCGGGATGAACCCCGTGGCCTGACTGCCCGGCGGCGGAATCATCATCGCCCTGTTCTTCTCCTGGCCGCGAGCCTTGAGCACCAGCTGCTCGAAGTCACCGCCTGCCTCCTTGTTCTTGAGGATCAGCTCGTACTTCTTCTTCCACTCCGCGTCGATGGCGAAGCGGAAGCCTGGATACTTGTCCGGGTGCCGGAACTGGTAGTCCACCCACGCCGCCGCCATGTGCTCGGCCGTCCCGAGCTCCAGCCGCAGTCCCGCCTCCCCCAGCCGCGAGCCCACCAGCGGCACCTTGCCCCCGCGCCGCAGCGTGTCCGCCGCCTCCAGCAGCGGCTTCTCCAGCCTGCCCGCCACGCGTCGCAGGAACGCCACCTCCTCCTCCCCCAGCCGCTCGCCCTTGGCCGCCCGCCGCAGCAGCACTTCCACCTGGGCGGCGTCCTCGAGACTCAGGTGCGAGGCCACTCGCTGCAGCACCCGCATCTCCTCCAGGCTCCGGCCCGTCACCAGCGCCGTGCGCTCCAGCAACTCCCCTCCCCCGGACAGCGCCCGCCCCGGCACCAGCGGCAGCAACACCCCTACCGCGCACAGCAGCCGCTCGTTCGCCTCCAGCTCGCGGCCCGTAATGCTGTAGCCAGTCAGGGCGCTTGCGGCGTCCGTCCACTCCCCCACCCCAGGCAGCACCCCATACAGCAGTTCCACCGCCAGCTCCTCCGGCGGTGGGCTCTTGTCCTCCGGCGGCGTGTAGTCCAGGTGCGGCGACGCCTCCCGGCCCAGCTCTATCGCCGTCGCCAGCGCGCTGCGCCTCGCCAGCAGGTAGAGCGCCACCTCCGTGGGGTTCGTTCTCAGCAGTTGCTCGTCCTGCGCATGGTCGTACGCCCAGTCCAGCACCGCCTTGGCCAGCGCCTCCACTGACTGGGTGCGCAGCGGGTGCTCGGTGAGCAGGTGGCGGGGCGCCACCAGCCGCACACGCTCCTGCGCCGCCTCCTCCCACCGCGCCACCGCCCAGGCGTAGAATTCATCCAGCTTCGCCTCCACCGCCGCCTGGCGGCGCTCCTCCTCGCGCTCCTGCTGCGCGCGGGCGGACTTCAGCTCCGTGTACACCTCCACAGGCATGCGCCGCAGCAGCTCCTCTTCGCTCTGGCGCACCACCCACTGCCGCAGTTCCCGCAGCAGCCACTGCTCGAGCCGCTGCTCCTGCTCCGTCAGCCCGCCGCGCTCCAACTGCTCCTGCTTGTCTCGGAGGAACTCCTGGTAGCGGCCCACCGCACTCGCGCGCCCCTCCCCAGGCGCGCCCCCGCGGCTCGCCTCGGCCCGCGCCGCTGCCTCCCGCTGTTGCCTCAAGGTTCGCCGCTCTCTCCAACTCTCACGGAGGGCGTTACAGCCGTTCAGAAAGCCACAGGGATCCCGAGAGACCGGCCCCGCTGTGCACCCGCTCACCGCCACGCTCAACGCCAGAGCCACGATGTGCAGATGCCCACGCTGCCCCCGCTCGAGCCGGCGCTCTTTGCTTCTCCACCCGCTCCGATCGTCCATGGCGTAAGCGTAGGGCCCGCCTCACCGGCCCTGGAGAACCCAGTGCGTTACTCCGACGAGCCCGGTGAACGGCACTCCAGACCGGCTGCGCTCATGGCCGGCGCAGCCTTCACGGCTCACATCCTGCTTCGAGAGTCAGGGCTTGCGCGGCTTGCCCGTGTCCGACTTCTGCTGGAGGCGAGCGGAGAAGCTGCCCTTGCCGCTCGGGGGGAGCACCTCGGCCGCGATCCGCTCCCGCTTCGCCTGCGCCAGGGGGCTGGCCGGATCTCCCTCCAGCGCCTCCTTCTCATAGCGATCCTGGCCACCGAGGACGCGGCCCACGGCTTGGGATCGAATGGTGCGTCGGTTCGTATCCACCATGGTGAAGCCCTCCGGACGGGACGCCCTCTTTTACCTCGAATGGCCCTGGCGTGCCTGGAGCAGGAACGGCCGGTGGTGGAGGTGGCGCCCAGCCCCGGCTCGGCGCCTATTCAGGATCCGACACGGCTTCTTCCAGTGCCTACCGCTTTTGATCCGGGACGCTTTGACCCCAATGGAAAAATGCGATATTCATTGAACCGATAGACGGCGCACTGCGGCTCACAGAGACCTCAGGACGCCCTGGCACGGTGGGGGGTAGCGACACGAAGCACCCGCACACGACTCGGGGCACGGTTTCTAGAGAGGGAGCGCGATGAAGAAGGTCATGGCACACCTGGAGGAGCAGCAGCAGGGCTTCGCCGTTTCTCCGTTCGTGACTTTCCTGCTCGACCCCTGCTTCGCCCCGCAGGATCGGCTCCGCTTCCTGCCGTGCGTGGCCCCGCTGGTAATGGGCTCGGCGGAGCTGGCCAGCAGCCTCACCGGTGAGGCGAACCCGGTGGAGGGGGCGCTGACGCCCGAGAGCCCGCACTGGACGCCGTTCATCAAGGACTTGCAGCTGCTGGACCTGCACTCCGTCGCCGACTTCAACTCCATGCTGCAGCTGCTGTGGGGTGAGGACTGCGGC
>Ga0255338_1000533_pt1 | contig 114445 bp, 110 predicted proteins | sample MeOH1_35cm_T4_19_FD_203715 | JGI IMG/M metagenome (GOLD analysis project Ga0255338, IMG submission 203715) | Sandy soil microbial communities from University of British Columbia, Vancouver, Canada - MeOH1_35cm_T4_195 | ecosystem: Engineered > Artificial ecosystem > Sand microcosm >... | reverse complement strand
AGAGTGGCCGTAATAATTACTGCTTTTTTACGCCAGAAATGCAGGAGCATTCTATCCGCACTCTGCAACTGGAAAATGCCCTCCGCCATGCCGTCAAATTCGGCCAGCTTGTACTGCACTATCAGCCGCAAGTTTCATTGGAAAATGGGCGAGTTATCGGCGTAGAGGCACTGGTTCGCTGGCAACATCCAGAGTTTGGTTTGGTGTCGCCGGCTGAATTTATTCCAATTTCGGAAGAAACCGGCCAAATCCTGCAAATAGGCGAATGGGTGCTACGCACCGCGATTCGCCAGATGAAGACCTGGATAGACAGTGGTTTAGGGCCAATGATTATTGCGGTAAACCTTTCATCTGTGCAGTTCCGCCATTCACACCTGCCTGAACTAGTTACGCAGATTCTCGAAGAGGTGCAGCTACCGCCGGAATATCTGGAGCTGGAGCTAACCGAAAGTGTCGCCATGGACAATCCACTCGCAGCCATTGGCGTGATGAACAACCTGCACGCGCGTGGCATACGCATGTCTATTGATGACTTTGGTACCGGCTATTCTTCACTCAGTTACCTTAAGCGCTTCCAGATATACAAGCTCAAGATCGATCAGTCCTTCGTGCGTGACATTACTGTAGACGCGGACGACAAGGCCATCGTAAGTGCCATCATCAGTCTGGCAAAAAGTCTGGGCATGAAAACTATCGCCGAGGGCGTGGAAACGGAAGGCCAGTTAGCCTACCTGCGCGAAAAATGTTGCGATGAAGTACAGGGCTATTTCTACAGCAAACCCTTACCTGCTGACCAGTTCGAGGCGTTCGTTCAAAGCTGGCGCTAGGGGGGAATCGGGGAGTAATGGAAGTGTTAAGTCTCTGTGCATTTTTAGTTGCCTTGTCTTCTATCTTTGCTGGTTTGACAGCTTCAATCATATTCTGGCGGCTTTCTGGTGTCTCCAGACTGATACGGCCCAGCGCGCCTGAGCGGTAATCCATCAGAAATGTCATTACGACTTTTTCGTAAGCGCTAATTTCTCCACGCAGGTTGAGATTGCTGGTTGGCGCGTAATTCAACTTATGGCTAATAGCCAAATTTATGCTTACAGACTTCAAGCATAGCCAAATAATAATTTGCTGCAATTAGGTCTAGTGGAGCAGTATTATGCTTCCATTCAGAGGCAGCTTTATGGTGCCACCGATAGATTTAGATGAATCTGCTTATGGCCTAACTATGTTTGAACCATCTAACAATAGCCAGCCAGAGTTGATGCAGTAGGCTTCCACTCACATCCACCGATTTGGAAATATCCGGCCTAGCTACTGGCTGCTGTTTCTTTCGGCGATTGACAATTGCGATGTACGCCTCCTTGTCTGCACGATCGCGAGCCCTGACATGATTTACCTCTCTTTGAGACATGAGCTTGGCCCAGACCACCTGATTTCGTCGAATCCAATAATGGGATCGGCATGTAAAGCTCCAATTGCCAATCGACGGATAGAGAGTGATAGTATCGCCCTCTTTGCGAATTGACCAGTCTGCCGGCGTGAGCGGCGTAACAACTTCTTCCCCACAACCACAGCAGCACTTATGTGAGGCCGTACGGTACTGTTCGCAGATGTAGAGAATACCTTCGCTTAGTTTTTCAGGGATAAAGTTCACATATTGCGGTGTCAGGCTCGATTGTTTCATTCGTTCGGGATCCCGACCATTTCGTCGCGGGTGAGCGACTGCGAATTCACGGAATAAGTGGTATGGTGCACCTGGAAAATATCCTGATAAAAACCGCAGAAGCGCTTCCATTTTATTACTGCGAGGGCAGCGTTTAAGGCGTTCATATCGGCAACCTGAATATTTTTGCGATACAGATCCTCCTCTTCATCATCCGCCATGGGCGCATGCTTTGGAAAGTGATCAGATTTTGCCGGGGTACTCATGGTTACCCGGCAGGTTCCGATCAAGTTTTCCGCTTCGGGTCCCATCAGAAGTTCCATGCCGACATCGATAAATGGAGTTTGCTGAGATTGGAGGAACTCGCTGATGAGTTTCCGCACGGCTCCTCTATCTACGCAGATGAACACGAAATCGAATTCGGCGAGCTGCCCGATGTTCTCATCGGTGATGTATTCGTTGTGCGGCACAATTTCGCGGCGCATTGCAGCATAGATCTGACTGTAATAAACCACCTTGGGCAGTTTTTCCCCCAAGGTTTCCCTCGAGGCGGCCCCGGGTGCCCTGAACGCGTTGTGCTGTAAGAACAGATCGCCATCGAATAGATGGATCTCTCGAACTGGCGTTTTGGCGACCAGATCCAGCACATATGACCCCGTGCCGCCAAGCCCGACTATTGCCACCCTATTCATCGCCAGCTTGCCAGCAATTGCGAGAATGTCTGCGCGAATCGAGGCTAGATCATGATAGTTGAATACGGAATCCTCTTCGATGGGCGGAATAACCTTGTATGTACGAGGATCTGCCGTTGGGTCTATGGCCTTGGCCTCGTTGGAGATGATATCGATGTAGCTCCGCATTTTTGAATAATAGTCAGGGTAGTTGTTCTGGCCATATGGCTTATTGGAAAACCGGTGATGAACTTGGAACCCCTCCCAAAGCGGCGGCGGATTCGAATCGTTCCGAATGGCTTCGATTGGGTTCCCTGTTTGATGGCAAGGATATTCGCCAACAAACCACACCTGATGATCTTTGGGTGGAAATAATTCATCTACATTTACGTTGAGGTCGGTCACGAGGGTGCCTCTCAAGACCGTGCGCTGGGCATTGACGTAGGGAACGGCATGCACGAGCAAATAGCCGTTCCGAATCTCGACCTCATAGCCTTCATTTAGCAGCCGACTGATGTCCGGATTAAGAGCGATTTGTTTTAGTGACATTGAACACCATCCCTTCCTTGATTTGCAATTCTTGCCCTTCAGCTAAGGTGCCGTCTTTACCGTGCGGATTCGCGTAAGCGACGGTATAAACAATGTTCGGGTCCGGTTGATCTTCGGGGAAGGCCAGCTTGACTACTTGTTGATAGGTCAGCTTGTGGCCGGTCACTTCACGCTGGCGGCCGTTGACGATGATAGTGAAGGTTTTGTTTTGACCAGGCGCCTGGTCGGAATGGCTATTGGACATGATCCGGTTTCTCCTATGGTAAGGTTTGCGTATTGAGCAGAATGCCTGCTTAATAGGATATGCGGATGAGTTGAAAATCCCGGACATTTGACCTTGGCATGTCCGGGTTGGCGGTATGCTCCGTATATACCAATAAGAAGGGAGGAAAATGGATTGAAACCAGACGACCTACCAGACGATACCGCCACATCAGACGATATTCGACAGGCAATAGAATCACTCTCTGAAGAGGATGCGTACCGCATTAACAAAGCAGCAATGCTCTGCTTGTCAGGTACCAATTATGAAACCGTTGAAGAAATTATCAATGAAGCCATTGTCCGCACAATGAATGCCGCCAATGGTTTGAAAGGCCGGCGATGGCCTAAACGGGTTCCTTTCGCTGCCTACATGATTGAAACGCTTAAAGGCTTGGCGAGCGATTCACGAGAATCCCCCAAGCAGACAAGAACGGCAAGTATGGACGCTATGGCTGCATCAATGGAGGATGCAAGCATGGATGACGTGCTTGGACAGTTGGAGCAGTACCAGCCAGACGTACCAACTCAAGCAATCGAGATTGAAGAGAATCAGGAACGTCAGGACCGCGCTAAATCTGATGCTGAGATGATTGATGCTTTCTTCGCTGCGGATGACGAAGTCAAATGGATCATCATGGGCATTAAAGACGGCATTCCAGTTTCAGAAATTTGTGAGCTGGCAAACATGACCCAGACCCAGTATGAAACCGCAAGGCGACGCCTCCGGCGTGGCCGAGAGAAATTATTTCCGGGTAGGAGGAAATCATGAGCACCTTAAAGGTACATGCAGAACTAGCAGCGCTCCGTGATGCCGCCTTGGAGGATTTGATGGCGACTAGCGATGCTGAATTACGGCAGGAAGCAGTTGAAGATGGGGAAGACCTGGACGCAGTGGCTTTGCAAATTAAAACGGCTATGCGAGAAACAGCGGCCGCCACTCTACGACAATATCTAGTCCGAGCTAAAGAACGTTCGCCTCAGAAAATGAGTACTCGGGCGACCCTATCAGTTCGGCCGTCATTGGAGCAAATCAAGCAGATTGTTCAGGGTGTTTTCAAAACTGACGCCAGCTTGGGATTGGCATTCCGTAATGGCACCAAGCAAACAGATGAGGATTGGCTGAGTCTTTATGATGATCTCATTGCGATAGGTGCTATTAAACCGGATACCCATGGAAATTGATGTTGATCATCTATCGCCTGCAGAGCGACTGTTATGGGGTTATGGCGTAACGAAACCCAGCCATATTGATCTTGATGCAATCGCTAATGAAAAAGGAGCTCAAGTAGTATATCGCCCGCTTGACGGATGCGAGGCGCGCTTGCTCGTTCGCGAGGATTTGGCAATCATCAGCGTCAACTCCAAGAGCAAAGATGTTCGGCAGCGCTTCTCACTCGCGCATGAATTGGCCCACTTTATCTGCGATCGAAAAGTGGGTTCGTTTCTGTGCGCAAAAGAGGATATTGGACCGCAGGATATGAAGGCCAAAGCCGTGGAAGCTAGCGCCAATACCTATGCTAGCCAGCTAGTCTTGCCCACGTATCTTGTGGATCCATGGTTACAAGGCCGAAAAAACTCATTGGAGTTAGCTTCTTCACTGGGGAATGAGTTCAACTCTAGCCTGACTGCTGCGGCAATCAAGCTGATAAAGCGTACAACTGCTCCAGCGTGCCTCACATGCCATAACCAGTCAGGGATGACGTGGCATCAGCGAAGCTCATCGTTTCCCTCAGAGTTCTATTTAGTTCCCGAGCTACACCAAGACACTGACGCGTTCAAGATAGTTTTTGGCGGCATGTCGGGAATGTCTAAGCCCAAAAAAGAGCCGGCAAACAGATGGGTGAGCGGCCGCGATACTTATCGACTAGAAGTGACAACACAATCCATTAAACTCCCAGATTCAACTGTGCTCACCTTAATTGCTCTTGGGAAATAATGTTATCCGACGCTGCACTTCAGTTTGTAACTTTGGGTAAGCCAAGCATCTGATTGATTACGATAATACGGTACATTAATAACTGCTAATTACTTCCAAAAAAGGATCGGCATAGCGCAAGAACTTCGCTTGACCGACCCCACTGATCCTTCCCATTTCATCGAGCGTTTGCGGTCTTTGATTCAAGATTTCGAGCAGAGTGCTGTCATGGAAAATGACATAGGGCGGCACACCCTGTTCGCGTGCCAGTTCCAGCCGTTTGGCCTTGAGTGCTTGCCATAACGGGTCATCGTTGGCGCCTGCAAAGGCTTCCTTGGCGCGTGAGGCGCGTTCGGCTTTGCTGGTTTTTCGCCTGGCGGGTTCGGCGTCGCGACGTAGCCAGACCTCTTGCTCGCCTTTCAGCACCGGGCGTGCGGCGGCGGCGAGTTTGAGGCCACCGTAGGCTTCCATGTCGGATTCGAGGAATCCTCCGGCGACGAGTTGGCGAAAGACGCTACTCCACTGTGCTTGCGTTAGGCTCTGGCCAATGCCGTAGGTGGAGAGTGTGTGGTGGCGGAATTGGTCGATCTTGTCAGTTTTCTTGCCCAGCAGTACGTCAATCAGGTGCACGACACCGAAGCGCTGGCCAGTACGGTAAGCGCAGGACAGCGCCATTTGAGCGGCCTGGGTGGCTTCCCAGGTATCGACCGGTTCCAGGCAGTTGTCGCATTGGCCGCAGTTGCCGGGGTGTTCTTCGCCGAAGTAGCGCAGTATGGTCTGGTGGCGGCAGGAGGTGGATTCGCAGAAGCCGAGCAGGGCGTCCAGCTTTTGGCGTTCGACGCGCTTGCGTTCTTCAGGGGCGTCACCGGAATCGAGCATCTGGCGCATGCTCACCACATCGCCCAAGCCGTAAGTCATCCAGGCATTGGCGGGCAGGCCATCGCGCCCAGCACGGCCGGTTTCCTGGTAGTAGCCTTCCATGCTCTTGGGCAGGTCGAGGTGGGCGACGAAGCGCACGTTGGGTTTGTCTATACCCATTCCGAAGGCGACGGTCGCCACCATGACGACGCCTTCCTCGCGCAAAAACCGGCGCTGGTTGGCGTTGCGTGTGGAGGCATCCAGCCCGGCGTGGTAGGGCAGCGCATCCCAGCCGCGCCCCTTGAGCCAGGACGCGGTTTCTTCCACCTTGCGACGCGAGAGGCAATAGACGATACCGGCATCGTTTGCGTGCTCAGCTTCGAGAAAGGCTTCCAATTGCTGGCGGGCGTTGGCTTTTTGCGTGACGCGATAGCGGATGTTGGGCCGGTCGAAACTGGAGACGAATTGGCGCGCGTTTTCGAGCGCCAGCCGCTCGACGATTTCGGTGCGTGTTGGCGCATCTGCCGTCGCCGTCAGCGCGATGCGCGGTACGTTTGGGAAGCGTTCGTGCAGCACGGTCAGCGCGCGGTATTCAGGCCGGAAATCGTGGCCCCATTCGGAGACGCAGTGCGCCTCGTCAATGGCAAAGAGTGCCAGCCCAGTGTGTTCCTGCACCTCGCTGAGTAAGCTGAGGAAGCCACCCGCCATTAGGCGCTCGGGCGCCACATAAAGCAGGTCGAGATCGCCGCGCAGCAGTTGGCCCTGTACTTCGCGCGCCGTGTCGGCATCCAGGCTGGAATTGAGGAAAGCCGCCTTGACGCCGAGCTGACGCAGCGCGTCAACCTGATCCTGCATGAGCGCTATGAGCGGCGAAACGACGATGCCGACACCGGGTCGCATGAGCGCCGGAATCTGGAAGCACAGCGATTTGCCACCACCGGTCGGCATCAACACCAATGCATCACCGCCACCGGTCACATGCTCGACCACGGCCTGCTGCTCACCGCGAAAACTTGAATAGCCGAATACTTCACGCAATATTTTGATTGAAGGTGAATGCAACTTTAATAGCTCTTTGGGAGAAAAAATAACATTGCTCTATCATACTGATTATTAAAGTTTCGTTTACGCAACATAAGGATACTCGCAGATCAGGACAGCGCCATTTGCGCGGCCTGGGTGGCTTCCCAGGTATCCACCGGTTCCAGGCAGTTGTCGCACTGGCCGCAGTTGCCAGGGTGTTCTTCGCCGAAGTAGCGCAGGATGGTCTGGTGGCGGCAGGCGGTCGACTCGCAGAAGCCGAGCAGGGCGTCCAGTTTTTGGCGTTCGACGCGCTTGCGTTCTTCGGGGGCGTCGCCGGAATCGAGCATCTGGCGCATGCTCACCACATCGCCCAGGCCGTAAGTCATCCAGGCATTGGCGGGCAGGCCGTCGCGTCCGGCGCGGCCGGTTTCCTGATAGTAGCCTTCCATGCTCTTGGGCAAGTCGAGGTGAGCGACGAAGCGCACGTTGGGTTTGTCGATGCCCATGCCGAAGGCGACGGTGGCGACCATGATGACGCCTTCTTCGCGCAGGAACCGGCGCTGGTTGGCATTGCGGGTCGAGGCATCCAGCCCGGCGTGGTACGGCAGCGCATCCCAGCCGCGCTCCTTGAGCCAGCCCGCGGTTTCTTCGACCTTGCGGCGCGAGAGGCAGTAGACGATGCCGGCGTCGTTGGCGTGCTCGGCCTCCAGGAAGGTTTCGAGCTGCTGCCGCGCGTTGGCTTTCTGCGTGACGCGGTATTTGATATTCGGGCGGTCGAAGCTGGAGATGAACTGGCGCGCGTCTGCCAGCCCCAGCCGCTCGACGATTTCGGCACGGGTGGGCGCATCGGCGGTGGCGGTCAGCGCGATGCGCGGCACGGTTGGGAAGCGTTCGTGCAGGATGGTGAGCTGCCGGTATTCGGGGCGGAAGTCGTGGCCCCATTGCGATACGCAGTGGGCTTCGTCGATAGCGAAGAGGGCGATGCCGGTGTGTTCCTGCACCTGATCCAGCAGCGAGAGAAAGCTCGCCATCAGCAGGCGTTCGGGCGCGACATAGAGGATGTCGATTTCACCCCGGATCAGGCGGCCCGTGACCTCGCGTGCTTCTTCGGCATCGAGGCTGGAATTGAGGAAGGCGGCCTGCACCCCCGCCTGCTTGAGGGCGTCGACCTGGTCCTGCATCAGCGCGATCAAGGGCGAGACCACGATGCCGGTACCGCTGCGCAGCAGCGAAGGAATCTGGTAGCAAAGCGATTTGCCGCCGCCGGTAGGCATCAGCACCAGTGCATCGCCGCCAGCTGCGACGTGTTCGACGATGGCCTGCTGCGGGCCGCGAAAAGCGGTGTAGCCGAAGACGTCGTGCAGGATCTGCGAGGGAGAGCGGAGCGAGCTGTTTTTATGCATAGGGCGGCATTTTACCCGCCGAGGACGGTATCAAATAGCAGTTCCGGTATTGTTGAACGGCATGTTCTGTTTGGCGTGTTCCGCCAGGAGACTTTCGAAGTCTGCAGCGGGCAGCGGTTTGGAGAAGAGGTAGCCTTGCGCGTAGTCGCAACCCGCAGCGCGTAGCAGGTTGCGTTGCATGGTTGTTTCGACGCCTTCGGCGACGACCTGCATGCCTAGCTTGTGCGCCATGACGATGATGGCCTCACACAGTGCCAGGTCGTTGGAACCGGGCGTCAGGTTGCGTACGAAGGTCTGGTCGATCTTGATATAGTCGATGTCGAATCGTTGCAGATAGGAGAGCGAGGAATAGCCGGTGCCGAAGTCGTCCAGCGCCACCTGGATGCCGGCGTCGCGGAATTGCAGCAGCTTGTCCGTCACCGCAGTATTGGCATCCATCAGCAATCCTTCGGTAATTTCCACGACGATGCTCTGGCCGGACAGGTTCAGGGTTTTCAACTGGTCGGCCCAGGTGTTCAGCGTGCGCTCGTTGCGGAATTGCACCGGCGATTTGTTGACGCTGATCTGGAAGGCGGGGTGGCTGGTGGCCCGCCATGTCTGGCATTGGCGCAGCGCTTCGAGGAATACAAAATCGCCGATCTCGACGATGATCCCGGTTTCTTCCGCCACGGGGATGAACTCGGCTGGGCTGATCAGGCCAGATTTCGGATGCGCCCAGCGGATCAGGGCTTCGGCCTTATGGATCGCGCCGGTGGAAAGTTCCACTATCGGCTGATAGTAGACGCGCAGTTGGTCGCCGGCCAATGCACCGCGCAGGTCGTTGGCAAGGCGCATGCGGGTCTGGGCCGCTTCCTGCATGGATTGCGTGAAATAACTGCACCGGTTGCGACCCATTTGTTTCGCGGAGTACATCGCCTGGTCGGCGTTCTTGAGCAAGGCGTCGATTTCGGTGGCGTCTTCGGGATAAAGCGTAATGCCGATGCTGGTGGTCACATAGGCCAACTCTTCGCCGAGCTGGAAGGGCTCCGAAAGATGATGCAGGATATCCTGTACCACGCGTTCCACACAGCCTGGTTCGTCGAGTTCGCCGAGGATGACAGTAAACTCGTCGCCGCCCAGCCGTGCCACCGTATCCGATTCGCGTACGCAATTCACCAGCCGGTTTGCTGCTTCTTTCAGCAACAGGTCGCCCATACTGTGGCCGAGCGTGTCGTTGATCTCCTTGAAATGGTCGAGGTCAAGAAACAGCAACGCCAGCGGCTCGCCGGCCCGGTGCGCTTTCTTCATGTCCTGATCGAGTCGGTCGTGGAACATGCGGCGGTTTGGCAGCCCGGTCAGCGGGTCGAAGTTGGCCTGCTGCCAGATCAGTTCCTCGGTCTTTTTCTTTTCGGTGATGTCGTAGAACAGCACGACGCGGCGATGCACCGTCCCATCCTCATTGAAAATAGTGTTGACGGTCAGCCACTTTGTGTAGGTTTCGCCGCTTTTTCGGCGGTCGACGATTTCGCCTTCCCAATGACCGCTGTCGCCGATTTCCTGCCATATCGTGTGATAGAACGCATGGTCGTTTCCGTTGCCGAAAGTCTCCGGGGTTTTCCCGATGACCTCTTCCTGGGTGCGGCCCGTCAGGCGGGTGAACGCTGCGTTGATGGTCAGGATGGTGCCGTTGGCATCGGTGACCATCATCGCTTCGCTGCTGTTCTGGTACACGAGCAGCGCCAACTGCAGCTCTTCGTTGACCCGGCTCCGGTCGATGGCGAGCCCAGCCAGGCTCGCAGCCTGCTCGATCTCATGGATATCTTCCTGGGTGGGAGCTTGCGGATGTCGATGGTAGATCGCGAAAGTTCCCAGCACCTTGCCGGATGCGTTCTTGATCGGTTCCGACCAGCAGGATTTCAGCCCGGCCTGAGCTGCCACTTCGCGGTAGTCTTTCCAGTAAGGGTGGGTCTCGATATTTTCAACGATTACTCGCTTGCCGGTATATGCGGCGGTTCCGCAGGAGCCTGCCCCGTCGCCGATGGCGGCGCCATGGATCGCGGCATTGAAAAAGTTCGGCAGCCGGGGCGCGGCGCCGGTCAGCAAGTGCTTGCCGGCACTGTCCATAAGCAGGATGCTGCACAGCATGTCGCTGTTTTCCTGCTCGATGGTTTTGACGATGGAATGCAGGATTTCCGGTAACGGCGCGTTGCGCGAAAGCAGCTCCAGCACCTGGTTGCGCGCGCGCTCGCGTTGTGTGGAGCGATGGCGCTCGCGCCGGTGGGCCTGCCAGTTCCAGAAGGCGAGGCTTGCGACAATGGCGAGTGCAATGCCGCCAATGGTGATCAGCAGGTAGAAATCGGTTTTGCGTTCATAGGTGATGCCCGCCCAATTGCGGAGGATGGCCTGTGCCTCCGTGCTGGATATGGTGTTCAGGCCCTTCTGCAAAATGGAGGCGAGTTCGGGCCAGTCGTTGCGTACCGCCATATGTATGGACGCTGTATATGGAGTAGAGCCCACGACCTTGATATTGCCAAATCCCTGATCGCGGGCCACATGGGTCACGATCAAGAGGTTGCCGATATAGGCATCCACGATGCCGGATGTCAGCGTGCTCAGGGCTTCCTCGGCGATGTCCGCCTTGTACAGTTGGATGTTGGGATAGTCTTGCGGAAGTGCCTCAGCCACGACGCCGGTCTTGAATACGACGGCTTTTTTCCCTTCCAGGTCTTCCAGTTGGTGGATGTCCTCGGAATCCTTACGGGTAAAGATGACGTATGGCGTCCGGACATAAGGCGACTTCAGCGGAGTGAAGCGGGAGTTCTTCAGCGTATTCAGATTGGTGACAGCCGCGATCACATCGGCTTTCTCAGCGGCGGGATTCTCGACCGAGCGCACCAGTTGAAATTTGATCCCGAGTATCACCTCCAGGCGTTTCAGGTAATCAACCGAAATGCCGCGTATTTCATCGTTTTCCGAGAGAAAGCTTATCGGTGCCCAGCCATGATTGGCGGCTACGGTGATGACCGGGTGTGCTTTGATCCAGGCTTGTTCTTCGACGGTCAACTGTACCGTGGGAGCACGGGTCTCCGGCGGTGCAGGACTCTCGACCGCGTGCGCGATTGCCGGGCACAGGACAACGTATGCCGAGATCAGCGTGCGGGAAGCGGAAGTAAAAAAAGATCTCAGCATTAAAACGTTTGCCCTCAAAAGGTAGGCTTCCGGATTGGAGCTTGAAACGATTTTAACGTGAAACCAATTACTTAAGGTCTAAGTTTTAACAGGATTGATGCGATACGGCCAGCATGATCAAGGCTGGCCGCGAGCGCAAACAGGCGGGAAACCAGGGGCTTATGCAGTGGCCGGGCTTGGGTCTATGAACAACCGCAGGCTGCGTGGCTTGACATACACCCGCTCGCCTTCCTCCAGTGCCAGTTCGCGGAAACGTTCGTTGCAGTCAAGGGATTAGCTTGATCGGCGCCGAGCTGGCGGAAAGACTGTGCTTTTCCAATATTTCGAAGATGCCCATTCCCATCAGCATGGCGACAAAAAATACCACGCCCTTGAGGTTGCCCGTGCCGAGCAAAACCAGTGCAGGGCCAGGACAGATACCTGCTAGGCCCCAGCCGATGCCAAACGCAAGGCTGCCCAGCACCAGGCGTTTGTCGATCACGCGTGAAGTGGGCACGTGCATGGATAATCCCAAGAAGCTGAGGTTGCGTTTTCTGGCAATGGCGAAAGCGGCCACGCCGATGGTAATTGCACCAGCCATGACCAGGGCGAGCGATGGATCCCACTGACCTGCCAAGTCGAGAAAAGCCAATACCTTGGCCGGATTGGTCATGCCCGCCAGCATCAGGCCGAGCCCGAAGATGATGCCGGCGAATAACGCGGTTATGATGCTGATATGTTTTCTTGTCAATTCATGCTCCCAGCACATGGCGCACGAGATATACCGTCACAAATCCGGCGCTCATGAAAGCCAGCGTGGCCAACATGGAGCGCGGCGACAGGCGTGATATGCCGCACACGCCGTGGCCGCTGGTGCAGCCGGAGCCATAGCGCGTGCCAATGCCGACCATCAGCCCTGCGCCCATCAGCAAGCCATAGCCGGCGTCGATCTGGACAACGGGCAGTCTGGCAAACAGCTGCCATGTTAGCGGCGCTGTAATCAGCCCCGCGACGAAGGCGATGCGCCAGCCGGCGTCGCCCAATGCAGGTCGCAGCAAGCCGCCCACAATGCCGCAGATTCCGGCAATACGCCCGTTCAGCAGTACCAGCAGCGCCACAGCCACGCCGATGAGCATGCCACCCGACAGTGCGGACCATGGAGTGAAGTGATTCCAGTCGATCAACATCAAGCGAACCCCGGTTTCCGGTCTTTCTGCGATGGCTGCTTACAGTTTCCAGCCGTAGGCGACGCCGAGCGAGTTCTGATCCATTCTCAGGTCGGCTTCCCCGCCGCCGAAGCCAGGCGGAATCGAGCCTGAGCCGCGCACGGTTTCGTCGAAGGCGTGCGCATAGAAAAAGGACAGCTCGGATTGGTTCGGCAGTGTCCAGGTGGCGCCCAGGGTCAGGTGATCCTGCACCACGCCCGGCGCCAGCACATTGAACAGGGTCTCGCTCTTGCGGATCGGCCCGGTCACGCGGTCGTAACCGGCGCGCAGGGTCAGGGCATTGCTGAAAGCGTAGCTGACGCCCAGCTTGGCTACCGTCACGTCGCGCCAGCCGAAACCGGGGCCGCGGCTGGAGCCGAGCGCGTTGCCGGCGAACAGGTTGCTGAACGAGCGGTTGCCGATGGAGTCTACATCGGAGTAAAGGATACGTTGCACGTCCGCCGCCAGGGTCAGCTGCGGAGTGGCCTCGATCGCGATGCCCACGCCGTAGTTGGCCGGAATGTCGATGTCGCCGTGCTCGGCAAACAGGCCTTTGTATTTGTCGAACTTGCTCATGTAGGTTTTGGTCTGGTAGGTCGCGCCGAGCGTGACGGCATCGCTGACCTGGCCGATCCAGCCCACGCGCAGGCCGGCGCCGTAGGAATTGTCATGCCCGCGGTCGGTGACATGCCCGGGTGCCGCCGTGAAAAACGGGTTGTCGAAATTCTGCAATCCCTTGGCCTCGAAGCGCTGGTAGGCGAGGTTGAGCGATACGCCGAGAATGTTGCGCGGGGAGATTTTCCAGGTGGCGGCCGGGGCCACGATCAGCTGGGCATAGTCGATGCCGGTTTTGCGGCCGCTGCCATTGAAATAAGGGATGCCGTGCTTGTAGTCGGTATTCATGCCGCCGTTCCCGTACACGCTGACCCCGAGGGTGAAATCGGGGCTGACAACGCGGTTATAACCGAATTCCGGAATGAAGAAGTTGTCGGTATCGTTGCCGTCATAGGTTTTGTTGAGGGCGGGATTCGCGCTGCCGCTGACGCTGATGTCGCGATCCGGCTTGAACCAGGTCAGGCCGAAGTCGATGCGATCCCCCACCAGCCCGAGACCGGCCGGATTGGTGGCGGATGCCAGCGCATCTTGCGGGAGAGCGATGCCGACCCCGCCGATGCCGAGGGATTTGACGCCGTAGCCATGGGCAAAGTAGCCGTTGGTGGCATGCGCGGCTCCAGCAGTGAAAAAGCCCGCGGAAAAGAGGATGGCGGCAAGTGATTTCATTGATGTTCTCCTTGTTGAAATATTTTTTTAAAAACAAAGAGGCCGGCCCCTTGCGGGGTCGGCCTCTGGTGGTCCAGTCAGCTGGAAAAAGAGCAGGTTCAGGTCAGGGTGTCATGCCACTGCCTGACCGTTATCGAGAAACACCCTCAGGCTGCGTGGCTTGACATACACCCGCTCGCCTTCCTGCAGTGCCAGCTCGCGGAAACGCTCACGCGTCAGTTCCGCTTCGACATATTCGGTGGCGTCATCGCGTGCCAGTTCCAGCCGCACGATCGGCCCGATGGCGTGGATGTGAACCACGGTGGCGGCGAAAGTGGAACCGTTTTCCGGCGTGCGACGGATGTCAATATCATGCGGACGCACATAAGCCACCGCAGTGGCGTTCTGCGTATCCTGATGGCCCTCGACCGCCAGTTCCAGTTCGCCGATTTTTGCGAAACCATCGTGCACGCGGCTGTGGAACAGGTTCACATTACCGAGGAACTGGTACACGAACGGCGTCGCCGGCTGCTCGTAAACATCGTTCGGACTGCCGACCTGCTCGATGCTGCCCTTGTTCAGCACCACGACGCGGTCGGCCACTTCCAGCGCCTCTTCCTGGTCGTGCGTGACGAACACGCTGGTGATGTGCAACTCGTCGTGCAGGCGGCGCAGCCAGCGGCGCAGGTCCTTGCGCACCTTGGCGTCGAGCGCGCCGAACGGTTCGTCCAGCAGCAGCACCTGCGGTTCCACGGCCAACGCGCGGGCCAGGGCGATGCGCTGCCGCTGTCCGCCGGACAATTGGGCGGGGTAGCGGTCGGCGATCCAGTCGAGCTGCACCAGCTTGAGCAGTTCGTGCACCTTGCGATGGATCTCCGCGTCGGACGGCCGTTCGTGCTTGGGTCGCACCCGCAGGCCGAAGGCGACGTTCTCGAACACCGTCATGTGGCGGAACAGCGCGTAGTGCTGGAACACGAAGCCGACCTTGCGCTCGCGCACATGGCTGTTGGTGGAATCCTTGCCATGGAACAGCACGCTGCCGGAGTCCGGCTGCTCCAGCCCGGCGATGATGCGCAGCAGTGTGGTCTTGCCGCAGCCGGAAGGGCCGAGCAGTGCGGTGAGTTCGCCGCTGGGCAGGTCCAGGCTGATGTCGTTCAGCGCGGTGAAATTGCCGAAGCGCTTGTGGATGTTACGGACTTCAATGCTCATTGCTGGTTTCCTCATTGCGGGCGCGGAGTTCCGCGCCGGTTTTCCATTCGACGGCCGACTTCAGTGCCAGGGTGACCAACGCCAGCCCGGCGAGCAGGGAGGCAGCGGCAAACGCGGCGGCGAAGTTGTATTCGTTGTAAAGAATTTCCACATGCAGCGGCAGCGTGTTGGTCATGCCCCGGATATGCCCGGAAACTACCGACACCGCGCCGAACTCGCCCATCGCGCGGGCGTTGCACAAAATCACGCCGTACAGCAGGCCCCATTTCACGTTGGGCAGCGTCACGCGCCACAGCGTCTGCCAGCCGGATGCGCCCATGGTGACGGCCGCTTCTTCTTCCTCGGTGCCTTGCGCCTGCATCAGCGGGATCAATTCGCGGGCGACGAAGGGGAAGGTGACGAATATGGTCGCCAGCACGATGCCCGGTACGGCGAAGATGATCTTCACGTCATGCGCCTGCAGCCATTCGCCGAACCAGCCCTGCGCGCCGAACAGCAGCACGTAGATCAGGCCGGCGATCACCGGCGATACCGCGAATGGCAAGTCGATCAAGGTCAGCAGCACCTGCTTGCCGCGAAACTCGAACTTGGCGATAGCCCAGGCGGCGGCGATGCCGAATACCAGGTTGGCCGGTACAGCGATCACGGTAGCTATCAACGTCAATTTGATCGCCGACAGCGCATCCGGGTCGATGAGCGAAGCCCAATAAACTTCAAGGCCTTTGCGCAGGGCTTCGGTGAAAATCGCCGCCAGTGGCACGAACAGGAATAAACCGAGCCAGCCCAGCGCGACGGAAATCAGCAGCCAGCGCACCCAGGCAGCTTCCAGAGTGGCCCGCGGAACCTTGCTGGGTGCGGCGTTTAAGGCGTGAGTAAGTACTGCGGACATTACGCGGTTTTCCTTCCATGACGGCGGGCTATCCACCACTGCAAACCATTGATGGCAAGCAGCAGTGCGAACGAAATCACCAGCATGACTACCGCAATGGCCGTCGCCCCTGCATAGTCGTACTGCTCCAGCTTGGTGATGATGAGCAAGGGAGATATTTCGGAAATCATCGGCATATTTCCGGCAATGAAAATTACCGAGCCGTATTCGCCCACGGCGCGAGCGAAGGCCAGCGCAAAACCGGTAATCAATGCCGGCCACAGTGCGGGCATCAGCACCTTGGCGAAGGTCTGCCAGCGGGTAGCACCGAGGCAGGCGGCGGCTTCCTCGACTTCGGCTTCCAGATCTTCCAGCACCGGCTGCACCGTGCGCACCACGAACGGCAGTCCGATGAACGTGAGCGCTACTACCACGCCCAACGGCGAGAACGCGACTTTTACGCCCAGCGGCTCCAGCCATTGGCCGATCCAGCCATTTGGCGCGTAGATGGCCGTCAGTGCGATACCGGCGACGGCGGTGGGCAGGGCGAAGGGCAGATCGACGAAGGCATCCACCAGCCGCTTTCCGGGAAAGGTGTAGCGCACCAGCACCCATGCGGTGAGTAGCCCGAACGCGGTGTTGAGCAATGCCCCGATCGCAGCGGCACCGAAAGAAAGGCGATAAGATGCCAGCGCACGCGGCGTAGTGACCACGGCCCAGAACTCGCCCCAGCCCAATTCCGCTGTTTTGATAAAGGTGGCGGAAAGCGGGATCAGCACGATCAGACTGAGATATAGAATGGTGAACCCCAGCGCCAGCCCGAAACCGGGCAAAACGCTATGGGATTTCCAGGAACGCAATACAGCCATGAGTTGTCATCTATAGTGAACGATGACGGCATGATAGCGAGGGCGGTTAATCCTTAAAAATAATATATTCGAATTAAATTATTCGATTTTGTTATTAAGGGCCGCTTCAAATAGCAAAAAACTCACAAGCAACCAATGACGACAAGAAAAAACAGCCAAGAGCTAGCAACCACAAATCTTATTCCAACTCCCAGCAGTAACCTGCTCGCCCTTATGTTGGCCGGTTTGGCGATGCTCGGGCCGTTCTCGATAGATACCTATTTGCCGGCGTTTCCGGACATTCAGAAATCGCTGGGCGCGGATCTGGTTGCCGTGCAGCAGACGCTGACCGCCTACATGCTGGCGTTCGCGATTATGATCCTGTGGCATGGCGCGCTGTCTGACGCCTTTGGTCGCCGCAATATCGTGCTGGTGGCGCTGGCCGTGTTCGCGGTCGGTACCCTGGGCTGCGCGGCTTCGCATAGCATCGAATACCTGTGGGCGTTTCGTGTGCTGCAAGGGGTGTCGGCCGGGGCGGGCATGGTGGTCGGACGCGCGATCATCCGCGATCTTTACGAGGACGCCGCTGCCGCGCGACTGCTGTCGCTGGTGACGATGATCTTCTCCATCGCCCCCGCCGTCGCACCCATCATGGGCGGCTGGATCGTCAAATACGCCAACTGGCGCGCCATCTTCCTGTCGCTGTTTGTGTATACCGTGCTGCTGCTCTACTACTGCTACAGACGGTTGCCGGAGACTTTGCCAAAAAACCGCCGCACGCTGTTCAACCCGACAGTTCTCGCCAACAGCTACAAGCAGATTTTCAAATCGCCCGCCTTCCAGTTGAAAGCCGGCGCGATTGCATTCAATTTTGCCGGATTGTTCCTGTACGTCGCGGCGGCGCCGGTGTTCATCACCCGGCATCTCGGCCTCGGCCCGGATCAGTTCGCCTGGCAATTCGTGCCGGCGGTGGGTGGCATATTTCTCGGCGCACTCATGGCCAACCGTTTCGCCGGTCGCATCTCCATTCCGGTGATCATGACACTCGGCTATGTCTTCCTGATAGGCGCCTCCGCTGCCAATGTGCTCTATCACCTTTATTTCCCACCGGCCCTGCCATGGTCGGTACTGCCGTTATTCTTTTATACATTGGGCATGTCGTTGGTTGCGCCAGTGCTGACATTGCTGGTGATGGACCTGTTCCCGCATATCCGTGGCACGGTCGCTTCCTGCCAGTCCTTCACCCAAACCATGTTGAGCGCCGGTGTCGCCGGGCTGGTCGCGCCATTTCTGGTGCATTCCGTTCTTTGGCTGGCTGCTGGGCAACTGGCCTGCGCGGTGATCGGACTGGTGTTATGGCTGGGCGGTCGGTATTACCACTATGCACGCATGGTGCCGGCGAAGGACATCAATGCATGGGAAGCTATCGAATAGCAACCTAACGGAAAAAGGGCGCTGGCGTGCTAGCGCCCTATAGTGCACCCATCAACACTAGTATGAGCAGGATGATTACCACCAAGCCCAAACCCCCGCTGGGTCCATAGCCCCAGCTCTTGCTGTGCGGCCAGCTAGGGAAAACGCCGATCAACATCAGAATCAGAACGATCAAAAGTATGGTTCCCAGGCTCATGGTGTTCTCCTAAAGGTAGATGAATAGTCGTCTTGATCAAGGCTATGGCTATTTCCTCTTCATTGTCCGTCTGCTATCGCACATAGCCGATGTATTGGCTGACATAAAAAAGGGCGCTGGCGCGCCCAAGGGAGGAGATGAAGCAAGTTTATACAATGATTGCGGGAGGCGGCTCGGCTGCCTGACTTTGTCGCCACTCGCTCGCCGCTGCAGGCCTGCCCAGCAGATAGCCTTGTAACAGTGTCCCGCCAGCATCCAGCGCGATCTTGTGTTGGGTTTCGTTTTCAATACCCTCGACGACGGCTCGCGCTCCCAGTTCCTGGATGATCTCGATGAGCTTGGGCAGCATGCGACGTACCTTGGCGTTGTGCTCGGCTTCGTGAATGATGCTGCGGTCGAGTTTGACGTAATCGGGCGAGAGCTTCCACAGGCGGTCCAGGTTCGAATGCCTGCTGCCGAAGTTATCCACGGCGATGTGATAGCCGCGGTCGCGATAGTTGCCGACGGCTTCGGAGAGCTGCTTGTCGGCGTCGATGGCGCTTTCCAGAATTTCAATGACCACCTTGTGCGTCGGCACCGAGTGCGCATGGAGGATGCGCTCGAACACCTGGCCGTGGGCGTTTACGCTGATCAGAAGCTTGGGGTGCACATTGAGGAAGAGTAGGCCCTTGGTGTCCGGCAAGCGCAGCGAATTGAGCGCATGCAGGGTCCGGGCCACGCGATCGAACTTGACCAGCCGCCCCTGGTTATCGGCAAAGCCGAAAGCGAAGGCCGGCGTCAGCGGATCCGACGGACCGATGGAAGGCCGCAGCAGCGCCTCGAAGCCTAACGCCTTGCCCAGCGCCGTACTGAAAATGGGCTGGAAAGCGCTGCGCAATTGCAGGCCTATGAACTTGCTGACGAGCTCTTCGCCTTCGGTCTCAAGCCCGAACTCGTCGAGATCGAGATAGAGCGCTTCATGCAGCTCGGCCTTGAGTGTGTCGATGTTGAATGGCATGGGAACCCCTTATTTGCTCGCGTAAATCTGGTCGAAGGTGCCGCCGTCGTCGAAGTGCGTCTTCTGCGCTTTTGCCCAGCCACCGAACACCTCGTCTACGCTGAATAAAGCAATTTTGGGGAAGCGCTCGGCGGCGTATCGGGCGAGGATTTTTTCGTTGCGCGGGCGGTAATAATGCTTTGCCGCGAGCTCCTGGCCCTCGTTGGAATACAGGTACTCCAGGTAGGCTTGAGCGGTGGCGCGCGTGCCGTGCTTGTCGGCATATTTATCGACAACGGCGACCGGCGCCTCTACCAAGATACTGACGCTCGGATAGACCACTTCGAAATCGCCGCCGCCCAACTCCTTGCGGATCAGTTGCACCTCGTTTTCGAAGGTCAGCAGCACATCGCCTATGCCGCGCTGGACAAAAGTGGTGGTGGCGCCGCGCCCGCCGGTATCCAGCACCGGCACGTTCTTGAACAGCTGGCGGACGAACTCGCGCGCTTTGTCATCGCTGCCGTATTTCTTCTGCGCATAGCCCCACGCCGCCAGATAGCTGTATTTGCCATTGCCGGAGGTTTTGGGGTTGGGGATGATCGCTGCCACTCCGGGTTTCGCCAGATCGTCCCAATCGCGGATGTGCTTGGGATTGCCCTTGCGCACCAGGAATACGGTCGTAGACGTGAACGGTGAGCTTTCATGCGGCAGGCGTTTCTGCCAGTCCTTGGGCAACAATTTGCCGCGCTGATAAAGGATGTCGATGTCGCCGGGCTGATTCATCGTGATGACGTCCGCTTCCAGGCCGTCGGCTACCGCCCGCGCCTGCTTGCTGGAGCCGCCGTGCGATTGATTGACGGTGATCGTCTGTCCGGATTTCTGCTTCCAGTAATTCGTGAAGCTTGGGTTGTATTCCTTGAAAAACTCACGCGTGACGTCATAAGACACGTTAAGGATCGGCTCGCTGTCCGCATGGGCGAGCGGTGCGATTAACAAGGCAGCGAAAATAAGTTTTTTAAGCATGACGGCTATATCCCCTTTGATGAATGGAATGCACTTTAGCTCGGGTATATAAGAATGTAAAAGAATAAAGATTTATATATAAATAACTATAACTAATATATTGGCACCGGGTCGCTATATGGTTGACACTGCGGGAAGGCAGGTTCTAAATTACGGCTCATCCCAAATAACTGACTCGATGCGACAAGGCCGGTGACTCTTTCAGAGCATTGGTCTTTATTGTTTCCGCATCGGGTAAACGGAGAAGAATATGAATATCTACAAGGACAACTCCCTTTCCATCGGACACACGCCGCTGGTGAAGCTGAACCGCATTACCGATGGCGCCCCCGCAACGATTCTTGCCAAGATCGAAGGCCGGAATCCTGCGTACTCCGTAAAGTGCCGTATCGGCGCGGCGATGGTGTGGGATGCCGAAAAACGGGGCTTGCTGGGACCCGGCAAAGAGCTGGTGGAACCGACCAGCGGCAATACCGGTATCGCGCTGGCTTTCGTTGCCGCAGCCAAGGGCATTCCTCTGACCCTGACGATGCCCGATACCATGAGTATCGAGCGACGCAAGTTGTTGGCTGCGTATGGTGCGAAGCTGGTGCTGACGGAAGGCGCAAAAGGGATGAAGGGGGCCATCCAGAAGGCCGAGGAGATCGCCGCATCCGACCCGGATCGCTACGTGTTGCTGCAACAATTCAAGAATCCGGCCAATCCGGCTATCCACGAGCAAACCACCGGACCGGAAATCTGGAACGACACCGACGGTACGGTCGATATTTTCGTTTCCGGCGTGGGTACGGGCGGTACCATCACCGGTGTTTCCCGTTACCTCAAAAACACGCAGGGCAAGCCTGTGCTTACTGTAGCCGTCGAGCCGGCCGCCAGCCCGGTACTGTCGCAAACGCGTGAGGGTCAGGAGCTGAAGCCCGCGCCGCACAAGATTCAGGGTATAGGCGCCGGTTTCGTGCCGGACGTGCTGGATCTCTCGCTGGTGGATGAAGTTGAGCAGGTCAGCAATGAGGACGCCGTGCTCTACGCGCGCCGTCTGTCACAGGAAGAAGGCATCCTTTCCGGCATCTCATGCGGTGCGGCGGTGGCGGCCGCAGTTCGCGTCGCCAATCGACCCGAGCACGCCGGGAAAACCATCGTCGTCATCCTCCCGGATTCCGGCGAGCGTTATCTCAGTTCCATACTCTTCGAGGGCATGTTCGATGCCCAGGGCTTATCGGTTTAAGTAATTGTCAAAAAAAACGGCGCTGCCGTAGGATGGCAGCGCCGTAATCTCAAGTAATCGTCTGGTCGCTTATCGCGCGCCGTAGATCTGGTCGAACACGCCGCCATCGGAGAAGTGCGTCTTCTGCGCCTTGGCCCAGCCGCCGAACACGGTGTCGATGGTGATCAGGCTGACCTTGGGGAATTGCGCCTCGTACTTCTTCGCCACGGATTCCAGCGTCGGACGGTAGTAGTTCTTCGCCGCAATCTCCTGGCCTTCCTCGCTATAGAGGTATTGCAGATACGCTTCGGCCACCTTGCGCGTCTTGTGACGGTCCACCACCTTGTCCACCACCGTCACCGGCGGCTCGGCCAGGATGGACAGCGACGGCACCACGATTTCCACCTTGTCCGGACCGAGCTCCTTCTTCGCCAGGAACGCCTCGTTCTCCCACGCCAGCAGCACGTCACCGATGCCGCGCTCGACAAAGGTCGTCGTGGAACCGCGCGCGCCGGAATCCAGCACCGGCACGTTCTTGAAGAGGTTGGCGACGAACTCCTTCGCCTTGGCCTCGTCGTTGTTGTTCTGCTTCAGTGCATAGGCCCAGGCGGCCAGGTAGTTCCAGCGGGCCCCGCCCGAGGTCTTGGGGTTGGGCGTGATCACCGAAATACCTGGCTTCACCAGATCGTTCCAATCCTTGATTTTCTTCGGGTTGCCCTTGCGCACCAGGAACACGATGGTCGAGGTATAAGGCGAGCTGTTGTGTTGCAGGCGCTTCTGCCAATCCTTGGGGATCAGCTTGCCTTTGTCACTGAGCTGATCGACGTCATAGGCCAGCGCCAGCGTGGCGACATCGGCCTCCAGCCCGTCGATGATGGCGCGCGCCTGCTTGCCGGAGCCGCCGTGTGACTGCTTGACGGTGACCTTGTCGCCGGTCTTGGCCTGCCAGTACTTGGCGAAGGCGGCGTTGTAGTCCTGGTATAGCTCGCGTGTCGGGTCGTAGGAGACGTTGAGCAGGGTCACGTCGGCGGCTAGTGAGGCAAGCGGGGTCGCCAGGGCAAGTGCAGCCACTAGCAATCGCAGTGTTTTAGGTGTTTTCATTGAAGCTCCTTGGATTTGTTGGGTAATGAATGATCAGAACGCTACCTGGAAGCGGGCAAAGAGGGCTTTTTCATCGTCGCGGTCCTTGATGTTGCTTCCGGCGGCGTTTGCGGTTGCTCCGTCCGAGCTTGCGCCGCCGTCGAACGAGGTTTGCAGGTAGTTCAGTGCGACCTTGGCGTTTTGATTCAGATACCAGTTCACGCCCAGAGTCCATGTCTGCGCAGATTCGGCGCTCAGCGTGCCATCGGCGTAGGCGCTGTTGATGGTGTTTGGCGCAGTGCGGTTTTCGCCAGCGTATTGACCGTTCCTGTTCTTGAAGGTGTCTTCATCCAGATCAATGCGGCTATAGCGCGCGACCAACTCCCAGGCACCCCAGCCGCCCTTGTCGAGATCGAAGTCGCGCTTCGGCTTGACGCCCTTGAACGAGGCATCTTCGCCGGTAAGGAGGTACGAAGCAGCGACTTCCCAAGCATCATGATCCAGTCTGCGCTTGGTTCCATCCAGGTCTGCAAGTTCCACTTGCGTGGTCGTTCCGCCCGGGTTGCGCTCGGTCAGGGAAACGTCCTGACTGACGCGCGCATATTCGGTGATGAAGCCGAACGGCCCGTTGTAGTAATTGGCTTGCGGCGACCAGCGCAAACGCTTGCCATTGGCGACGGCATTGGCGCCGTAGCGGAAGAAGGTGTTCTGGCCTTCGGAAACATAGCTCGGCAATCCGTTGCGCGTGGCATCCGCAGCGCTGGTATCTGTCCAGTTCAGATTCTGTTCGCCGCGGAAGTCGGTGTACGTGGCGCCGATACCAAAGCCCAGGCCGGCCAGCACGGAATCCTGATCCTTGAACGGGCTGGCGAACAGGCGTGCCGTGTATTCGCGCTCGTCGTTGTATTCGGTGCCGGTACTGATGTTGCCGCCGTCGGCGACGCCGTTGACGATGCCGAACGCGTAATCCAGCTTCTTATCCAAAATGCTGCCATAGACGGCTGCGCCCAGATCGCGATTTGGCAGGATTGCGTTCGTGACGTAGCTTCGTTCGATAAACTTGATGTCTCCGCCACTTTGCAGGCGTTCCAGGCCGACGAAGCTCTTGAATTTACCGGCGCGGACATTGAAAGTGGGGGCGAAGTTGGCATCGACATAGGCATCGACTGCAGAAGCGCTGCCGCCAGCGAATTCCGGGGTGAAGCGGAATGCATACTTGTCCAGCACTTTGCCTTCGATCGTGGGGCGGACGCGGCGCAGCAGCGATGTATCGCCCGAATCGGCAAAGCCGTTTTCGTCCAGCTCGCCTGCGCGCACCCTCGAGCGGTTGCGCACATCTTTGCTTCCTTCGTTGTAATGGCGATGGTCGGCTTGAATCAGGCCGCGAAACTTGATTTCGTTTTTGCCGTCGGCGGATTTCAGGCTGAAGCCTTTTTCGCTGACGCTGACCACAGGCGCCGCTTTCTTTTCTGCCGCAGCGGTCTCGGCCGCCAGTTCGCTCTTGCGGTCGAGCACACGAACTTTCTGATCCAGTTCCTGTACCAGGGCACGCAACTGCTCCAGTTCCGAACTGTCGTTGGCGAAAGCCGTAGCCGGGCTTGTAATGATGCCGCTACTGATCAACAGCGAGCTAAGCAGCGTTTTCTTGAATGACATTCCAATCTCCTTATTAAATTGTTCTGGAGATCTTCCGGCCGTCCGGTCAGCTCCGAGTATTACGAGGTTCTATGCCTTCGGTCGTCCGATGGGCTTATTGGGTCTTGTCTGCCGGCAGGGCAGTGAAGCGGACTTTTTCCCGCTTCTCGATTTGTGTCACACGACCTTCATGGACGGTGATTTCTATCGAGCCGAAGCGGACGCTCTCAATGGCGCGCAGAATTTCCTGCGCAACAGTCGGCTTGGCTTGCGTGGCTGGTTGCGACATACGATTGCTCCTTGGATAGCGGTCGAATGGGACGCACTTTAGCAACCGTTTTGAATAATTAAAAATAATTTGTTTTGATATGAATATAACAAATAAGAATAACAGTGGTGTGCTTGGAAGGAGAGAGAACAGGCGGCCGATTTTTGACCATAATCGCTTTGACCGGTATGATTGCGCCGTTTTTGTGCGGAAGAACGCAAATGCGTCGCAAGCTGGTGGTTGGTAACTGGAAGATGTACGGGAACCTTGAGTCCAATAGGGTTCTGCTGAAAGCCCTCATCGAGGGCGTTCGCGATTACAGGCATGCCGATTACGCGGTATGCGTGCCGACGCCGTACCTGTTTCAAGCGCAAGCCATACTGCAAGATACCAATATCGCATGGGGTGCTCAGAATATGAGCCAGTTCGAAGCCGGTGCTTTTACCGGTTCGGTGGCGCCGCACATGCTGGTGGATTTCGGATGCAGCTACGTGATCATCGGGCACTCCGAGCGGCGCGAGCTATGCAATGAAAGCGATCCCGTGGTGGCGTCCAAATTCGAGGCGGCGCTTAATGACGGCATGCAGCCGATCTTTTGCTTAGGCGAAACGCGTGAAGAGCATGAGAGCGGCTTGACCGAGGACGTGGTTGCTCGTCAATTGGATGCCGTGCTGAACCGTATCGGGCCGAGAGGCCTATGCAAGGGCGTGCTGGCTTATGAGCCGGTGTGGGCAATCGGCACCGGCCGCGGAGCCTCGCCGGAGAAGGCGCAAGCAGTGCATTCCTTTATCCGGAATCGGGTTGCCAGCCTCGATAAAGGAGCTGCAGCCAAGCTGAGAATCCTGCATGGGGGTAGCGTTCGGGTCGCAAATGCGGCACAATTGCTGTCTATGCCGGATATTGATGGTGCGTTGGTGGGTCACGCATCGCTTGTGGCTGAAGAATTTGTGGCGATCTGCCGGGCAGCCAATTAATGTAGGGTTGGTAAGGTTAATGGAAACAATCGTTTGGGTAGTACATGTCATCGCGGCGGCGGGCGTAATCGGCCTGGTTCTGCTGCAACATGGTAAAGGTGCCGATATGGGCGCTGCTTTTGGTAGCGGCGCTTCCGGCAGTCTATTCGGCGTGAGTGGCTCTGCGAATCTGCTGAGCCGTGCAACTGCCGGTATGGTGACCGTGTTTTTCATCACGAGTTTGACCCTGGCGTATCTCTCGGGTCATGGCGGCAAGAATTCCAGCGTGGTCAAGGTCCCGACAACTGAAGCTCCGGCGGCTACCAAGTCGTCCGATCCTTCCGTGCCGGAAGCGCCTAAAGCAAAGGATGTACCTCAATAGTTTTAAAATGTAGTGCGGGCGTATGCCCAACGTTGCCGACGTGGTGGAATTGGTAGACACGCTATCTTGAGGGGGTAGTGACGAAAGTCGTGCGAGTTCGAGTCTCGCCGTCGGCACCAGCATGAATTTTTGTAGGAACCCGTTATGCAGACTGCAGGCGGGTTTTTTATTGGCAGGATTTGCATCGTTCGTCGCAGATACCAATGTCGGCAACAAGGTTGACCGTAAAGCGGCGAATAGTGGATAATCTTGTCAGCTTTAAAAACGAGCGCAAGGCCAGATTTCTGGCGGGTTTCCTGTGAATGTGTTCTGATGGATTTGCCCGGGTGGGCTAAATAAAAACGTGCTGGAAAACTACTTTCCGATTTTGCTATTCATCCTCGTCGCTCTTGGCGTAGGAGTGGCGCCAATTGTGCTCGGAAAAGTGGTTGCTCCCAGTCGGCCCGACAGCGAAAAAAACTCTCCTTACGAATGCGGCTTCGAAGCCTTCGAAGACGCCCGCATGAAATTCGACGTGCGTTATTACCTCGTCGCCATCCTCTTTATCCTGTTCGATCTCGAAATTGCGTTTCTTTTTCCCTGGGCGGTCGTCATCCAGGAAATCGGCCTGTTCGGCTTTATCTCCATGATGGTCTTCCTCGGCATCCTGGTGGTTGGGTTCATTTACGAATGGATGAAGGGCGCGCTGGAATGGGAATGATCGTGAGGATGATGGCATGAGCATCGAAGGCGTACTCGAAAAAGGCTTCGTCACCACGACGCTCGATACGGTGATTAACTATACACGCACTGGCTCGATGTGGCCGATGACCTTCGGCCTGGCCTGCTGTGCCGTGGAAATGATGCACGCCGGCGCTTCGCGCTACGACCTTGACCGTTTTGGAATCGTGTTCCGCCCCAGCCCGCGCCAATCTGACGTGATGATTGTCGCCGGTACGCTGGTCAACAAGATGGCGCCAGCTTTGCGTAAGGTTTACGACCAGATGGCCGAGCCGCGCTGGGTGATCTCGATGGGCTCCTGTGCCAACGGCGGTGGTTACTATCATTACTCATATGCCGTAGTTCGCGGATGCGATCGCATCGTGCCGGTGGATGTCTATGTGCCAGGGTGTCCGCCGACTGCAGAAGCATTGCTTTACGGCATCATTCAGCTGCAAAACAAGATCAAACGTACGAATACCATCGCCCGCTAAGAATAAAAACAATGTCCCCACGCCTGGAAAAACTGTCCGCAAGCCTGAAGTCTGTCCTGGGCGACAGGATTACGGATTTCAATGTTCACGTCGGCGAAATCACCATACGCATCAACCCGGCGGATTTGCTGGATGTCTGCCGTATCCTGCGTGATCATGAAGAGCTCAAGTTCGAGCAGTTGATCGATCTGTGCGGCATCGATTACAGCGAGTACGGCGAAGGCTCCTGGTCCGGCCCGCGTTTTGCCGTGGCTTACCATCTGCTGTCGGTATCCTTGAATCATCGCGTGCGCCTGAAAGTATTCGCCGCCGATGATGAGTTTCCTGTGCTGGCCACCGTTGTCGATGTCTGGTCGACCGCCAACTGGTTCGAACGCGAGGCGTTCGACCTGTTCGGTTTGATGTTCGAAGGCCACCCCGATCTGCGTCGTCTGCTGACAGACTACGGTTTCGTCGGTCATCCGTTCCGCAAGGATTTCCCGATGATAGGCAACGTCGAGATGCGTTACGACCCAGATCAACAGCGCGTGGTTTATCAGCCGGTTTCCATTGAAGAGCGTAACAACGTGCCTCGCATTATTCGCGACGAAGGTTTTCACAAGGGTTAGTCATGGCCGAGATTCGTAACTACACTATGAACTTCGGCCCGCAGCACCCTGCTGCGCACGGCGTATTGCGTCTGGTCCTGGAACTGGACGGCGAAGTGATCGAACGCGCTGACCCGCATATCGGCCTGTTACATCGTGGTACCGAAAAGCTCGCGGAAAACCGCACCTTCCTGCAATCCGTGCCGTACATGGATCGTCTCGACTATGTGTCGATGATGTCCAACGAGCACGCCTACGTGATGGCCATCGAAAAACTGATGGGTCTGGAAGTGCCGGAGCGTGCGCAATACATTCGCGTGATGTTCGACGAAATCACCCGCATTCTCAATCACTTGCTGTGGTTGGGTGCGCATGCGCTGGACGTGGGTGCGATGACGGTGTTCCTCTATGCCTTCCGCGAGCGCGAAGATCTCTTCGACGTTTACGAGGCCGTTTCCGGCGCACGCATGCACGCGGCTTATTACCGTCCTGGCGGCGTCTACCGCGATCTGCCGGATCGCATGCCGCAGTATCAGGAAAACAGCTTCCGTTCCAAGGACGAAATCAAGGCGCTTAACGAAAACCGTCAGGGCTCGGTGCTCGATTTCATCGAGGATTTCACCAACCGTTTCCCGACGTATGTCGACGAATACGAGACGCTGCTGACCGATAATCGCATCTGGAAGCAGCGTACTGTCGGTATCGGTGTGGTGTCGCCCGAGCGCGCGTTGGCGCTGGGCATGACCGGACCGATGCTGCGCGGCTCAGGTTTTGCGTGGGATCTGCGCAAGAAGCAGCCTTATGAAGTTTACGACCGCCTGGATTTTGATATTCCTATCGGCGTTAACGGCGACTCCTATGACCGGTATCTGGTGCGCATCGAGGAGTTCCGCCAGTCCAACCGCATTATCAAGCAGTGTATCGATTGGCTGCGCAAGAATCCGGGCCCCGTCATCAGCGATGACCACAAGGTCACCCCGCCGTCGCGCGAAGGCATGAAGCAGGACATGGAAGCGCTGATCCACCATTTCAAGCTGTTTACCGAAGGCTTCCACGTGCCGGCAGGCGAGGCCTATGCCGCAGTGGAACATCCCAAGGGCGAGTTCGGCATCTATCTAGTGTCGGACGGTGCCAACAAGCCTTACCGCCTCAAGATTCGCGCGCCGGGTTTCGCACACCTTGCAGCGCTGGATGAAATGACGCGCGGCCACATGATTGCTGACCTGGTCGCCATCATCGGTACGCAAGACATCGTTTTTGGAGAGATTGATCGCTGATGTTATCCCCGGAATCCCTCGCCAAAATCGACAAGGAACTCACCAAGTATCCCGCCGACCGCCGTCAATCGGCCGTCATGTCTGCATTGCGCATCGCGCAGGATGAGCTGGGCTGGCTCTCCAAGGACACCATCGCCTTTGTCGCGCAGTACCTCGGCATCCCTGACATCGCAGCGCTGGAAGTGGCGACGTTCTACAACATGTATGAACTGGAGCCGGTCGGCGCGCACAAGATCACGGTCTGCACGAATATCTCCTGCATGCTGCGCGGCTCTGACGAGATCGTCGAACATCTGGAAAGCCGTCTCGGCATCGGCCTCAACGAAACCACGCCCGACGGCAAGTTCACGCTGAAGGAAGGCGAGTGCATGGGCTGTTGCGGCGGCGCGCCGCTGTTTCATATCAACAACAAGCAAATGTGCGAATTTCTCACGCCTGAAAAAGTCGATGAGATTCTGGAGGGGTTGAAATAATGGCGAATGAAGTCTGCTTTCGCACCCTCCATCTGCCCGATTCGGGCTCGCTGGAAACCTATCGCAGTATTGGCGGCTACGACACGCTGAAGCGTATCGTCACTGACAAGGTGCCGGCTACCGAGATCATCAACCAGGTCAAGATTTCCGGTTTGCGGGGCCGAGGCGGTGCGGGCTTCCCGACCGGCCTCAAGTGGAGTTTCATGCCGCGTTATTACGACGGCACAAAATACCTTGTCTGCAATACCGACGAGGGCGAGCCGGGCACCTTCAAGGATCGCGACATCATCCGCTACAACCCGCACCAGTTGATCGAGGGCATGGCAATTGCCGCCTACACGCTGGGTGCGCGCGTTGGCTACAACTACATCCACGGCGAAATATGGGAAGACTACGTCTTCTTCGAAAAAGCGCTGGACGAAGCGCGTGCGGCAGGCTTTCTCGGCGAAAACCTGTTTGGCACCCATTTCTGTTTCGATCTATATGCGCATCACGGCTACGGTGCCTACATCTGTGGCGAAGAGACCGCACTGATCGAATCCATCGAAGGCAAGAAAGGCCAGCCGCGCTTCAAGCCGCCTTTCCCCGCCAGCTTTGGCGTTTACGGCAAGCCGACCAATGTGAATAACACCGAGTCCTACGCTTCCATTCCGTTCATCATGCAGCATGGCGGACAGGCGTTCATGGATCTTGGTGTTGCGAACTCCGGTGGCACCAAGCTGTTCGCGGTTTCCGGCCATGTAGAGAAGCCGGGCAATTACGAAGTCAACATGGGCATTCCGTTCCCCGAACTGCTGGCGTTGTGCGGCGGTATCTGGAAAGGGCGCCAGTTGAAGGCCGTTATTCCCGGCGGTCCATCCACCGCAGTGATGCCGGCAGCGGCCATCATGGGCGCCACCATGGATTACGACGGTTTGTCCAAGGCGGGTTCCAGCCTCGGTGCAGGTTCGGTGATCGTGATGGATGACTCCACTTGCATGGTGCAGACACTGAAACGATTGTCCTACTTCTTCTTCGAAGAATCCTGCGGCCAATGTACGCCGTGCCGCGAAGGTACCGGCTGGTTATATCGTGTGGTCAAGCGCATCGTGGATGGCAAGGGGCGCATGGAAGATCTCGATTTGCTGAGCGATGTGAGCAACAACATTTCCGGCCGCACCATCTGTGCGCTGGGCGACGCAGCGGCGACACCGGTGCTGAGTTTCATCAAACATTTCCGGCCCGAGTTCGAATATTACATCCAGCATGGCCGCAGCATGGTCACAGGCAAATAGTTATGTTGAACATCGAAATCGACGGCAAACAGGTAGAAGTCGAGCACGGCACCACGATCATCGATGCCGCCGATAAGTTGGGCGTGCCGATCCCGCGTTTCTGCTATCACAAGAAATTGTCGGTCGCAGCCAACTGCCGCATGTGCCTGGTACAGGTCGAAAAATTCAACAAGCCGTTGCCTGCATGCGCGACGCCGGTCAGCGATGGCATGAAAATCTTCACACGCTCCAAGTCCGCCATCGAGGCGCAGAAGAGCGTGATGGAGTTCCTGCTCATCAATCACCCACTGGATTGCCCGATCTGCGATCAGGGTGGCGAGTGTGAGTTGCAGGACATTGCCGTCGGTTACGGCGCGCCGGCTTCGCGTTACACGGAAGAAAAGCGCGTGGTGCTGAACAAGAATATCGGCCCGCTGGTCGCCACCGACATGACTCGCTGCATCCAGTGCACACGTTGCGTCCGTTTCCTCAAGGAGATCGGCGGCATGATGGAGTTGGGCCTGATCGGCCGCGGCGAACACGCCGAGATCACTGCCTATGTCGACAAGAGCGTCGAGTCTGAGCTTTCCGGCAACATCATCGATTTGTGCCCGGTCGGCGCACTGACTTCCAAGCCTTTCCGCTACACCGCGCGCAGCTGGGAGCTGATCCGCCGTCCTTCTGTCGCACCGCATGATGGTTTGGGTTCTCAAGTTGAGGTCCATGTGAAGGGCAATCGCGTGATGCGCGTGTTGCCGCGCGAGAAGGACAGCATCAACGAATGCTGGATTTCCGATCGCGACCGTTATTCCTATGAGGGCTTGAACAGCTCTGAGCGTCTGACGGTACCGATGATCCGCCGTTGCGACCAGTGGGTAGAAACCGACTGGCAAAGCGCACTGGAATTTGCAACCAGTCGTTTGAAAGATACTGCGGACCGCGAAGGCGGCGAGGCCATCGGCGTGCTCGTGTCGCCGAACAGTACGATGGAAGAGGGCTATCTTGCCCGCAAGCTGGCTCACGGCCTTGGTTGCGGCAATATCGATCACCGCCTGCGCCGCAGCGATTTCCGCATGGACGGCCAATTCCAGGGCACGCCATGGATGGGCTGCAATATTCCTGATTTGCAGGAAATGGATCGCGTGCTCGTCATCGGCAGCAGCCTGCGGAATGAACATCCGCTGCTGGCGCATCGTTTGCGCCATGCCGTCAAGCTGAACGGTGCCGAGCTCTCGCTGATTAACCCGGTCGACGATGATCCGCTGGTTCCAGTCGCACACAAGGCCATCTGCACTCCCAACGACATGGTTAACGTGCTATCGCAGATACTCAAGGCGATGTCGGGCTTGCAGCGCCTTTCGCTGTGCTTGCCGCCTTCGCTTAGTCAGTTGCTGGAAGGCGTTGTGGTGTGGGACAACGCCAGGGCGATGGCTGAAAGTCTGGCCGGTTTGGGCAAGGATTACGATCTGGTCAACCCGCGCGTAGGCGTCTTCCTCGGCAATATTGCACAGCACCATCCGCGCTATTCCGAAATTTACAGTCTGGCTGAAGCGATTTCAGCGCTGTGCGGCGCAACTTTCGGCGTTCTTTCCGATGCAGCCAACCGCGTCGGCATGGATCTCGCCGGCGTGCTGCCGAAGCCGGACGGCCTGAATGCACGCAGCATGCTGGAACAGCCACGCTCCGCTTATGTTCTGGTCAATATCGAGCCGGAGCTGGATTGCCACAACGCACAGCTCGTCAACAAGGCTTTGAATGCTGCCGGATGTGTCGTGGCCCTGACGGCATATAAATCCGAAGCGCTGCGAGATGCGGACGTACTCTTGCCTATTGCACCATTCACCGAGACTTCCGGCACTTTCACCAGCATGGAGGGCCGTGTGCAGAGCTTTGCCGCTGCGGTCAAGCCACAGGGCGAGTGCCGTCCAGGCTGGAAGGTGCTGCGTGTGCTGGGTAACCTGCTGGGCCTGCAAGGCTTTGATTACGACAGCAGTGAGCAGGTCAAGGACGAGATCCTGGCAGGCGAGCGTCCCTCGCAGTTCGTATGGAAGCGACTCAACAACAACCTGCGTCATCTGGTCGACGTCAACGTTCAGGTCAAGGAAGGCGTGCTGCAGCGTGTAGGCGAAATTCCGCTGTACCAGTCGGATGCCATCGTGCGCCGTGCACCTTCGTTGCAGAAAACGCACAAGACCGGTTTTGGTCATGCAGCAATGAATGCCTCGCTGCTCGGAAAGATCGGTCTGAGCGAAGGCGATCATGTGCGCGTGACGCAAGCGGGCATCAGCGTTGAGCTGCCAGTTCGTCGCGACGACCGCGTACACGACGATTGCGTGCGCATTCCGGTCTGTACCGAAACCGCCGCGCTCGGCGATCTGTTCGGCGAACTTACGGTGGAGAAAGTCGCATGATGGACGCGCTCCAGCAATTCTTCGGGCCACTATGGCCGGTGGTATGGAACCTGGCCAAGATCGTCGCCATTATCCTGCCGCTGATGGGGGCGGTAGCCTACCTGACCCTCGCTGAACGCAAGGTCATCGGCTTCATGCAAGTGCGCATCGGACCGAATCGCGTTGGCTACTACGGCCTGCTTCAACCTTTGGCGGACGGCATCAAGCTGCTGTTCAAGGAAATCATCCTGCCGACGGCAGCGAACAAATTCCTGTTCCTGCTGGCGCCTGTCCTGGTACTGGGGCCTGCGTTGGCGGCATGGGCGGTAGTGCCTTTCGACCTGAATCTGGTTCTGGCTGACATCGACGCCGGGCTGCTTTATATCCTGGCGATGACCTCGGTCGGTGTGTATGGTGTGATCATCGCCGGTTGGGCATCGAACTCCAAATATGCCTTCCTCGGATCGCTGCGAAGCGCAGCCCAGATCGTGTCCTACGAAATCGCGATGGGCTTTGCTCTGGTGGGCGTTCTGATGGCGGCCAACAGCCTGAATCTCGGCAAGATCGTCATGGCGCAGGCCGGCGGCTTTTGGCAATGGTACTGGCTTCCGCTGTTCCCGCTGTTCATTGTCTACTTTATCAGCGCCGTGGCGGAAACCAACCGCGCGCCGTTCGACGTGGCCGAAGGCGAGTCCGAAATTGTTGCTGGTTTCCACGTGGAATACTCCGGCATGGCGTTCGCGGTGTTCTTCCTCGCGGAATACGCGAACATGATCCTGGTGGCCACGCTGGCTGCAGTCATGTTCCTCGGTGGCTGGCTGTCACCGGTGCCTTTCCTGCCGGATGGCTTCCCATGGTTGGCGATCAAGGTGGCTGGGCTGTTGTTCTTCTTCCTTTGGTTCCGCGCTACTTTCCCGCGGTATCGCTATGACCAGATCATGCGTTTGGGTTGGAAGGTGTTCATCCCGATCACGCTGGTATGGATCGTGGTTGTTGGCGCGATGATGCAAACCCCGCTGGCCTATCTGTTCCATTGAGGAAAGCGACATGATCAACCGCATAAAAGACCTTTTCTCCAGCCTGATGCTGCTTGAACTGCTCAAGGGCATGACGCTGACCGGCCGCTATTTCTTCGCACGCAAGATTACCGTGCAGTATCCCGAAGAGCGCACGCCGATGAGCTCGCGCTTCCGCGGCCTGCATGCGCTGCGCCGCTATCCCAACGGCGAGGAGCGCTGCATCGCATGCAAGCTGTGCGAAGCAGTCTGCCCGGCAATGGCGATCACGATCGAATCCGAGCAGCGCGAGGACAACACGCGTCGCACGACGCGATACGACATCGACCTGACGAAATGCATTTTCTGTGGTTTCTGCGAAGAGTCCTGCCCGGTCGATTCCATCGTCGAGACACGCATTTTCGATTACCACGGCGAGAAGCGCGGCGACCTGCTGTATACCAAGCCCATGCTGCTGGCGGTAGGTGACAAACACGAACAACAGATCGCGGAAGACCGCTCCGCGGATGCGAAGTACCGCTGAAAACATGTGAAAGGTGAAAAGTGAAAAGTGAAAAGTGAGCGCGTGGATGTTTTGACATTTCACGTTTCACGTTTCACGTTTCACGCAAAAAAATGATTTTTCAAGACTACGTGTTCTATGCACTGGCGGCGATCCTGCTGTTTGCCGGCTTGCGCGTCATTACCACCCGCAATCCCGTCCAGGCGGCTCTGTTCCTTGTGCTGGCGTTCTTCACCGCGGCTGGCATCTGGCTGCTGCTGGAAGCAGAATTCCTTGCCATCGTGCTGGTGTTGGTCTATGTCGGCGCGGTGATGGTGCTGTTCCTGTTCGTGGTGATGATGCTGGACATCAACCTCGACAGGCTGCGCGAGGGCTTCTGGGATTACGCCCCGTTGGCCGGTTTCGTCGGTGTTTTGATGGCGCTGGAAATGGTGATGGTGCTGGGCAGCAAGCATTTCGGCTATGCAGCACCGGAAAAACATGGCGCCGATTACAGCAATACTGCCGAGCTGGGGCGCCTGTTATATACCGATTACGTTTATCCGTTCGAAATCGCTTCCGTGATCTTGCTGGTGGCGATCGTTGCGGCAATCGCGTTGACCTTGCGCCGCCGTGTGGGCATCAAGCATAACGATCCTGCCAAGCAGGTTCAGGTGAAACGTGCCGACCGCATCCGCATGGTCAGCATGCCTGCGGAAAAAGATGAACCTGCTGCTGAGGGAGAGCAAAAATGAGCGTCGGACTGTCGCATTACCTCATTCTCGGCTCCTTGCTGTTCGCAATCAGCGTGGTCGGCATTTTCCTTAATCGCAAGAACGTCATTGTTCTATTGATGGCCATCGAGCTAATGCTGCTGGCAGTGAACATGAATTTCATTGCCTTCTCGCATTACCTGAACGATACGGCCGGGCAAGTGTTCGTGTTCTTCATTCTTACTGTCGCGGCGGCGGAGTCGGCAATCGGCCTGGCAATTCTGGTGGTGCTGTTCCGCAACCTGAACACAATTAACGTAGATGACCTGAATAGCCTGAAGGGCTGACCGCTGAAAGCAGATAGCTAAAATCATGACCGAGATGCAAAAAATCTACTTGTTGATCCCACTGCTGCCCTTGTTTGCGGCTGCCGTGGTCGGTCTGTTCGGCAGCAAACTGCCGCGCGCTGCTGCACACTTGATCACGATTCCTGCGGTAGCGGCGGCGTTTGGCCTGTCGGCTTATGTGCTGATCGACGTGCTGCAAGGTCACCTCTTCAACGGCACGGTCTATACCTGGCTGACCAGCGGCGACACCAGCTTCGAAGTCGGCTTCCTGATTGACCAGCTTTCCGCGACGATGATGGTGATCGTCACATTCGTGTCGCTGATGGTACACATCTACACCATCGGCTACATGCATGAAGACCCCGGCTACAGCCGCTTCTTCAGCTACATTTCGCTGTTTACCTTCTCGATGCTGATGCTGGTGATGAGCAACAACTTCATGCAGCTCTTCTTCGGCTGGGAAGCGGTGGGGCTGGTTTCGTATCTGCTGATCGGCTTTTGGTTCACGCGCCCGACCGCGATCTACGCCAACCTGAAGGCTTTTCTGGTCAATCGGGTCGGCGACTTCGGCTTCCTGCTTGGCATTGGCATGGTGCTGTACTATCTGGGCAGCCTTGATTACGCTGCGGTATTCTCGATCGCGCCGCAGTTCGCCGACGCCACGGTGAGCCTGATCCCGGGAAGCGAGTGGTCGCTGATGACGGTGATCTGCATCCTGCTGTTCATCGGTGCGATGGGCAAGTCGGCGCAGGTGCCGCTACACGTCTGGTTGCCGGACTCGATGGAAGGCCCGACGCCGATTTCCGCGTTGATCCACGCGGCGACCATGGTCACCGCCGGCATCTTCATGGTGGCGCGCATGTCGCCGCTGTTTGAGCTGTCGACGACCGCGCTGTCCTTCGTGCTGATCATCGGCAGCATCACCGCGCTGTTCATGGCTTTCCTCGGCATCATCCAGAACGACATCAAGCGGGTGGTGGCCTATTCCACGCTGTCGCAACTGGGCTACATGACCGTCGCGCTCGGTGTTTCCGCGTATTCGGCGGCAATTTTCCACCTGATGACGCATGCCTTCTTCAAGGCGCTGCTGTTCCTCGCCGCCGGTTCGGTGATCATGGCGATGCACCACGAGCAGGATCTGCGCCGCATGGGCGGTCTGCGCAAATACCTGCCGATTACGTATATCACTTCCGTTATCGGTTCACTGGCTTTGGCCGGAATACCGCCGTTCGCCGGTTTCTACTCCAAGGATGCCATTATCGAGGCAGTACATGCTTCGCACATTCCGGGCGCCGGATTTGCTTATTTCGCGGTGATGGCAGGCGTGTTCGTGACGGCGTTCTACAGCTTCCGCCAACTGTTCCTCGCATTCCACGGTGAAGAGCGCTTCGGTCACAATCACGACGACCACGAGGGCGATCATGACGACGAGGAGGTTTCCGCCGACCATCATCACGGTCTCGCTCCCGGCCAGAAGCCGCACGAGTCGCCGTGGGTGGTGACCATCCCGTTGATCTTCCTGGCGGTGCCGTCGTTCTTTGCCGGTTTGCTGTATATCGAACCCATGCTGTTCGGCGGCTTTTTCGGCAATGCCATCGTGGTTCGTCCCGAGCATGACGTGCTGCGCCATATCGGTGCGGAATTCCATGGATGGCTACCTTTTGCACTGCACGGCTTGACGGCCGCACCGTTCTGGCTGGCGGTCGCGGGCATTGCCAGCGCCTGGTTCCTGTATCTGAAGCGTCCGGACCTGCCGGCGGTCATTCAGGGCAGATTCATGCTGATTTACCGCATCCTTGACAACAAATACGGCTTCGACAGTTTCAACGAAAGATTCTTCGCCGGCGGCGCGCGCTACATCGGCGGCAAGCTGTGGCAGGTCGGCGACGTGAAGATCATCGATGGTTTCATGGTCAACGGTACGGCGCGCCTGATTGGACGCATCTCTTCTGTAGTGCGCCATCTGCAGTCCGGCCTGATTTATCACTACGCCTTTGCGATGATAATCGGCGTATTCGTCTTGCTGACGTTCTTCATGAAGACATAAGAAAACCTAATCCATGTTCGAGTCGAATATCCTTAGCCTTTCCATCTGGGTGCCCGTCGCAGCCGGCATCCTGGTCCTTGCCGCCGGCAGCGATCAACGCGCCTGCCTGACGCGCTGGCTGGCGTTGCTCGGCAGTATCGCCGGCTTTCTGGTGACGTTGCCGCTCTATACGCGCTTCGATAAAGCCGATGGCGGTTTCCAGTTCCAGGAAGGTTACAACTGGATTCCCAGCTTCAACATTCATTACCACCTGGGCGTGGACGGCATTGCCGTCCCGCTGATCCTGCTGACCAGCTTCACCACGTTGATCGTCGTGTTGGCCGGCTGGGAAGTCATCCAGAAGCGCATCGCGCAATACATGGCGGCGTTCCTCATCATGTCCGGCCTGATGATAGGCGTGTTCTCCGCGCTGGACGGCATCCTGTTCTACGTTTTCTGGGAATCAATGCTGATTCCGATGTTTCTCGTCATCGGCATCTGGGGCGGCTCGAACCGGGTTTACGCGACCATCAAGTTCTTCCTCTATACCTTGCTCGGTTCGCTGCTGATGCTGGTGGCCTTCATCTACCTGTTCCACCAGAGCAACAGCTTCGAGATTGTCGACTACTACATGCTGCCGTTGCCGCTGTCGGTGCAGCTGTTCATTTTCTTCGCATTCTTCATGGCATTCGCGGTGAAGATCCCGATGTGGCCGGTACACACATGGCTGCCGGACGCACACGTGGAGGCGCCCACCGGCGGCTCGGTGGTGCTGGCGGCGATTATGCTGAAGCTCGGCGCTTACGGTTTCCTGCGCTATGCGATGCCGATCGCGCCCGATGCGGCGCATTACCTGGCGACGCCGATGATCGTGCTGTCGCTGATTGCCGTGGTGTACATCGCCTTCGTCGCGCTGGCGCAGCAGGACATGAAGAAGCTGATCGCCTACTCGTCGATTTCGCACATGGGCTTCGTTACGCTGGGCCTATTCATCTTCAATCCGCTCGGTATGGAAGGTGGCGTGGTGCAGATGATTTCGCACGGTTTCATTTCCGGCGCGATGTTTCTTTGCGTAGGTGTACTTTACGATCGGATGCATTCGCGCCAGATCGCCGACTACGGTGGTGTCGTGAATACCATGCCGACTTTCACCGCCTTTGCCGTGCTGTTTGCGATGGCAAATGCCGGCTTGCCCGGGACCTCCGGTTTCGTCGGCGAATTCCTGGTTATCCTGGGCGCGATACAGGAAAATTTCTGGTATGCGTTCTTGGCTGCGACTACGTTGGTACTCGGTGCGGCTTATACCTTATGGATGGTCAAGCGCGTATTTTTCGGTGCGGTTGGCAACCCGCATGTGGCCGAACTGCAGGATCTGAGCAAGCGTGAGTTCCTGATATTGGGCGTGTTGGCGCTGATGGTGCTGGGCTTCGGCCTGTATCCGCAGCCGATCACCGAATTGACGCATGCAACGGTCGGCCAGTTGCTCTCGCACCTCGCCCAAAGCAAGATTCCAGGCTGAACAAGATGAATAACGCAATTACATACGATCTGATCACGGCATTGCCGGAAATTTTCGTGCTGTGCATGGCCATGGTGGTCCTGCTGGCAGATCTGTTCCTGACGCAACGCAACCGATTCATCGCCTACATCCTGACGCAACTGACCCTGCTCGGCGCTGCATTCATCACGGTCTCGACGCATATTCCGGCAGTCGGCTATGCCTTCAATGGCATGTTTGTCGATGATCCGTTGTCCGACGTTCTCAAGCTGATGATTTACCTTGGTACGTCTATGGTGCTGGTGTATTCGCGCACTTATATTGCGCTGCGGGGCATGTACCGAGGCGAGTTCTTCGCGCTGGTATTGTTCGCGATGCTGGGGATGATGATCATGGTCTCGGGCCAGCATTTCCTCACCTTGTACATGGGCCTGGAGCTGCTTTCATTGTGCCTATATTCATTGGTGGCGCTGGATCGCGACAATGCGCGTGCGACCGAAGCGGCGATGAAGTACTTCGTACTCGGCGCATTGGCTTCCGGCATGTTGCTGTATGGCATGTCAATGCTCTACGGTGCAACCGGCGCGCTGGAAATCAGCCAGGTTAGTGCCGCGCTGTTCAATGGCGTAGGTGACCGTTCTGTGCTGATACTCGGCCTTGTATTCGTGGTCGCAGGTCTTGCATTCAAGCTGGGAGCAGTGCCTTTCCAGATGTGGTTGCCGGATGTTTACCATGGTGCACCCACAGCGGTGACGTTGCTGGTAGGTTCGGTGCCGAAGTTTGCCGCTTTCGCCTTCGTGATCCGCTTGCTGATCCAGGGATTGCAGGTGATGACCGTCGATTGGCAGGGCATGTTGATTATCATGGCGGTCCTGTCCATCAGTATCGGTAATATCACCGCTATCGCGCAGACCAATTTGAAGCGCATGCTGGCCTATTCGGCGATTTCCCACATCGGTTTTTTGCTGTTCGGCTTTTTGAGTGGCAGCATGAACGGCTACATTTCCTCGATGTTCTACGTTTCGGCCTATGTGTTGATGACACTGGGTGGCTTCGGCATGATCCTGCTGCTGTCGCGCAAGGGCTTCGAAGCGGAAAACCTGGACGATCTGAAAGGGTTGAATCAGCGCAGTCCGTGGTATGCCTTCCTGATGCTGCTGATGATGTTCTCGATGGCCGGTGTGCCGCCGACGTTGGGGTTTTATGCCAAGTTCACCGTGCTTCAGGCGGCCCTGCAGGCCGGTTTTGTCAGCCTGGTAATCTTTGCGGTGCTGATGGCGGCAGTGGGGGCGTTCTACTATCTGCGTGTAGTCAAGCTGATGTATTTTGATGAACCGCAGGATATGGCGCCGATTACGACGTCTCCCGATATGGCGCTGGTACTCGGTGTTAATGGCCTTGCCGTGCTGGTATTGGGACTGATGCCGCAACGCCTGATGGAGCTATGCGCCTACGCTGTGGCTCATAGCCTGCAATGAACTCCATGCATCTTGTCCTGATCCTCCTGGCGCTGCTGGCGGCCAACCTGCCGTGGTTTTCGGAACGGCTTTTCTATGTGCTACCTTTGCAGAACAAGCACCTTGGCTGGCGGCTTCTGGAATTGATCGTGCTGTATTTCGTCCTTGGCGCCGTCGCTTATTTCGTAGAGCGTTTCAGCATGGGGCAGGTGGCGCCGCAAGGCTGGCAGTTTTACGCGACAACCGGGGCGCTCTTCATCGTGTTCGCATTCCCCGGTTTTGTGTGGCGTTACCTGTGGCGCAAATGAGCCAGGACAAGCTGACCGAAACTCGCATTTCCTCCGAGACCGTTTTCCAAGGCAAGCTGATGCATGCCAAGCGCGACGTGGTGCGCTTGCATAACGGTTACGAAACTACCCGCGAATACATCGTCCATCCGGGTGCCGTGCTGATCGTCCCTGTGCTCGATGACGGAAAATTGGTGTTCGAGCGGCAGTTCCGCTACCCGCTGGGCCGCGCCTTCATCGAGTTGCCTGCCGGGAAGATCGACCCCAACGAAGACCCATTGCAGACCGGACAGCGTGAGCTACAGGAAGAAACCGGCTATACCGCAAGTGACTGGCGTTATCTGACGACCTTGCATCCCTGCATCGGCTACTCTGATGAGCGCATCCTGATCTATCTTGCCACCGGCTTGCAGGACGGTCGCCATCAGCGCGACCTGGACGAGTCTCTGGAAGTATTTACATTGACACTCGCGGAGGCGATGGAAGCCATGCGGCGTGGCGAAATCACCGACGGAAAAACCATGATTGCCCTGTTCTGGGCAGAAAAGCATCTTCAAGGCGATTGGTCTTAGCCGCTGTCACATGGCGAGCCTATGGCCGCTCTTGAGAAACTAATCGCAATATTTTCAAGTCATAAGTTTAACCGGGCATGGGGTGGCTCATCAGCCGAAACGCCCGTGGCTCAACTTTTACCGGTCTTGATGGGCCGGTAACAGCGGATAAGTAAACCTATAACAATCCCGTGCGTTATTAGCTTGTGCCCTTTTTGGCATGGAGGAGTTAAAGATGAAAACGTTTCGATTGGTTTTGCTGACGGTGGTGCTTGCGGTAGGAGGCATGGGCAGTGCATATGCGCGTGACTCATTTGGCTTGAGCGTGAATATCGGGATCCCGGGCTATTACGCCCAGCCGCCGGTTGTTTATTATGCGCCACCGCCGGTTGTCTATTACGAGCCGGCACCGATTCGCTACTATGCTCCGCATGCGCATGTGTATTACAGCGAGCCCCGTTATTATCACGATCGTCACTACCATAAATGGAACAAGCATCACCACAGGCGCCACCATGATCGTGATTGATACTCGCGGGGATCTGTTGAGTTAGCATAAAGGCCGCATCATATGCGGCCTTTATTATTGCGACGATGGCAATCTGCCTTGCGAACCCGGAAGCGGTACGGTTTATTCGTTACCGATAAGCAGGAATATCCTCGCCTGCAGCACCATGTTTTCCAGTACCAGCCGGGTTATGGTGGCGGCCATGATCATGTCTCTGCCTTCGGCATCCGTATCGGCCGGCCAGTTACTCATGAGTTCCAGAACATTCAGGCAGGCCAGCAGCCTGAGATCGTTTTCTTCGAATGGAAGGCCAGTGAAATCAATCGGGTCTTCTTTCTCGACTTCCTTAAGTAGTTCCAGCAGCGTTTCTGGTTTCATGCTGCAAGTATGCGACTGATTGATTAATTTACAAAGATGTCGTCGGTCAGGTGCTCTTGCCGATCTCTGTTAGAAGGGCATCCAGATCATCTGCCGTCGTGAAAGGATTCATTACCGTAGTGCGCAACCAAATCTCGCCATGCAGATTGACCTGCGTCAGGTGAAAGGCACCGCTTTCCACGAGTTTTTTACGTATTCCAGATTGGTCGTCAATGCCATAGCGGAAGCAGACAATATTGGTTTGCGGCATCATCAACAATTCGAAATCTGGCGCGGCGCGCAATTTTTCAGCCAGCAGTCGGGCTGTGGCGAATACCTGGTCAACCAGCCCTCCCAGCTTTTCTACGCCATAGAGCGAAAACGCTGCCCACAATTTCAGTCCCATCATGCGCTTGGTACATTCGAGCGTGCGATAACTGGTGTTGTATACCTCTTCCGCGCTGTTGTTGCCTTGAAACAGGTAGGAGGCTTCTTGTGCAAACGCGGCATAGCTGTTCTGCGGCTCGCGGAACAGCACGGCGGATATCGTGGCCGGCATATAGAGCAGCTTATGGCCATCCCAAACCACCGAGTCGGCCAGGGCTATGCCCTCCAGCAGGGAGCGGTGTTTATCTGAAAGGAGGGCGGATGCACCATGTGCACCGTCTACGTGCAGCCACAGGTCGTGTGCGCGACAGAAGGCAGCGATCTCGATGAGAGGGTCGATGCTGCCGGTAGGTGTGCAGCCGGCTGTTGCGACGACGGCGAACGGCATTGTTCCCTCGTCGATACATCGTTGCCAGGCTTGATGGAGAGTGGCCATGTCCATGCGGCCTTGTTCGTTGGCTGCGACTTTGATTACGGCGTCGGTGCCTAGCCCCATGATGCCCGCCGCCCGGCTGACCGAATAATGCGCATGTTCGCTGGCCAGCAAGCGCAAGGGAGGACCGGCGCTGACGCCATGCTGCCAGGCGTTCCAGTTGGTCTTGACCTGACGGGCTGCCAGTAAGGCGGTCAGATTGGCTTGTGCTCCGCCAGAGGTCAGGACGCCTTCAGTTTGTTGCCAGCCAATTAATTCGCCCATCCAGCGCAAGACCTGACGCTCCAGCAAGGTAGCACTTGGCCCGGTTTCATAAACTGCCATCGCCTGATTGGTCAGGGCGGCCACGAGGTCGCAAAGCGCAGCCATCGGCAGCGGCGTTGCCACCTGGTGGCCCAGATTGCGTGGATGATGGATGTGCAAGCTTGCGGAAAGAATTTCATCTTGAAGCGTTTGCAGTAATTGTTCGGGAGTGTGGGTGCCGTGCCGCGGCAGTTCGGCTTGCCAATGCGACATGGCGATGGCCGGGGGTTGCCAATCCAGAACGGGGCCCTTGCCGGCGAGGTTGTCGGCCAGGTAACGGGAAAGCAGATCAATCAAGGCATGGCCGGTAGCATTGAATGCCTCGGGGGCGAACATCTGTTGTATCGCGTGTTTGTCCATGGTTCAGATCGACGGTTGGGCGGGGCGGGTACGAAACCAGCCGGTAATGCTCAGGCGTTCGCGCTGTGCCGGGAGCACCTCATGCCATAAGCGTGAGGAGAGAAACGTCACCAGCGTGCCGCCTTCGGGCTGGATGTCACGGTAAATGGTATCGTCATTTTCGTCGAGATAAATGCGCAACAAACCGCCATCCGCCTCCATCCATGCGTCGTTCAGATAAAGAATGCAAGTCAAAGCACGTTGGCTGTCGTGCTGGAACTGATCCAGATGCTTGCGATAGTAAGCGCCGGGTGGATAGCTGGCGAAGTGTCCTTCGAATTCGAATAGGCCAAGATAGAGCGTCTGGTTAAAAGCGAGGCGTAGCTTTTCCAGTCGCTGCAAATAAACCTGTTGCGCCTGAGTGGCCGAGGTTTCATCCAGCCAGTGAATGAAATCGCCGCGCACACTGTTGGTAATCTCGGCATCTTTGCCTATGCCTGCACCATGCATCTCTCCTGATTGTTGTAGGGCGCGGAGGTTGTTTGCCAATGCAGCAACCTCTGCAGTGGAAAGGAATTCGGGCCGGACAGCATAACCTTGGGTCGCGACTTCGTCGGCAATGGATTCTTCGATGGGAAGGTGATATTTCGACATGATAGGTGGGTGTTCGGCGAAGGGCGATATTATAACGTTTAACAAAAGTGCGATTCTGGATTTGCTTCCCGGCATTTTATTCGCTAGAATGCGCAGCTCTTTAGGCGCGTAGCTCAGCTGGTTAGAGCACCACCTTGACATGGTGGGGGTCGTTGGTTCGAGTCCAATCGCGCCTACCAACACCAAAACAAAAGCCGCTAGACGGCTTTTGTTATTTTTGCGGTCCGATACGGGAAGTCACGATGCCAGTTATCCGTTTGCCGGACGGCTCCGAGCGCAAATTCGATGCGCCGGTGACCGTGTTCGATGTGGCGCAGAATATCGGCGCCGGCTTGGCCCGGGCCGCGTTGGCCGGCAAGGTCAACGGCACGCTGGTCGACACATCCTTTCTCATTTCCGAAGATTCCGATCTCGCCATCATCACGGATCGCGATGCGGAAGGCCTGGAGGTCATCCGCCACTCAATGGCGCACTTGCTGGCATATGCCGTCAAAGAGCTGTTCCCGGAAGCGCAAGTCACCATCGGCCCGGTCATCGATAACGGCTTCTACTACGATTTTTCCTACAAGCGTCCGTTCACGCCGGAAGACCTCGAAGCCATCGAAAAGCGCATGGCTGAGCTCGCCAAACGTGACATTCCCGTCACCCGGCAGGTGCTGCCGCGCGACGAGGCGGTAGCTTACTTCAAGTCCATTGGCGAGCACTACAAGGCTGAAATCATCGAGAGCATCCCAGCCGGTGAGGATGTTTCGCTTTATACCGAAGGCGACTTCACCGATCTCTGCCGTGGGCCGCACGTGCCATCGACCGGCAAGCTCAAGGTATTCAAGCTGATGAAGGTGGCTGGCGCCTACTGGCGCGGCGACTCCAGGAACGAGATGCTGCAGCGCATCTACGGTACGGCTTGGGCAAAAAAGGAAGACCTCGACGCTTATCTGCACATGCTGGAGGAGGCCGAGAAGCGCGACCATCGAAAACTGGGCAAGCAGCTCGATTTCTTCCACATGCAGGACGAGGCGCCTGGCATGGTGTTCTGGCACCCTAAGGGCTGGTTGCTGTGGCAGGAAATCGAACAGTACATGCGTGCCAAGTTTATTGACCATGGCTATCAGGAAGTGCGCACGCCTCTGGTGATGGATCGCTCGCTGTGGGAAAAGTCCGGCCACTGGGAAAATTACCGCGAAAACATGTTCACTACTGCATCGGAAAATCGTGATTACGCGGTCAAACCGATGAATTGCCCTGGGCATGTTCAGATTTTTAATCATGGACTGCACAGCTACCGCGATCTGCCGTTGCGTCTGGCCGAGTTCGGCTCCTGTCATCGCAACGAGCCCTCTGGTGCGCTGCACGGATTGATGCGCGTGCGTGGATTTACCCAGGACGATGCGCATATTTTCTGCACCGAAGAGCAGATTCGCGGTGAAGTTGCCGCGTTTATCGTGATGCTTCAGGAAGTCTATGCCGATTTCGGTTTCAGCGACGTGCTGGTCAAGCTGTCTACCCGGCCCGAAAAGCGGGTCGGGTCCGACGAAACCTGGGACAAGGCAGAGGCTGCACTGGCTGCTGCGCTGGACGAGAACGGCCTTGCTTACGATCTGCAGCCGGGGGAGGGGGCTTTTTACGGTCCCAAGATCGAGTTCACCCTGAAGGACTCTCTCGGCCGTCTATGGCAATGCGGCACGATACAGCTCGATTTCAACCTGCCTGTGCGCCTTGGTGCCGAATATGTGGCTGATGACAACTCACGCAAGCCTCCGGTAATGCTGCACCGCGCCATTGTAGGTTCGATGGAACGCTTTATCGGCATTCTGATCGAAAATTATGCCGGTGCGATGCCTTTATGGCTGTCGCCGGTGCAGGCGGTAGTCATGAATATTACCGATGCGCAAGCCGGATATGTCGAACAGGTCCTCGCTGATTTGAAGAAAAACGGCTTCCGAGCACAATCGGACTTGAGGAATGAGAAAATAAACTTTAAAATACGCGAACATAGCTTGCAGAAAATGCCTTACCTGCTGGTGGCAGGCGAGCGAGAAATGCAAAGCGGACAAGTGGCCGTGCGTACCCGGAAAGGTGAAGACTTGGGGTCCATGCCGCTGCAAGCGTTTATTGAACGCATGCGCGGCGAGATCTCCCAACGGGCTGGCGCGGCCTGATTATTTATTGACTTGGAGTATTGACGATAGCTCAGGATAAAGAAACTCGAATCAACGGTGACATTACTGCATCGCAGATTCGTTTAATTGGGGTGGATGGCGAACAGCTTGGTATTGTTGGTTTGGCACAAGCGCTTTCCATGGCAGAAGAGGCCGAGATCGATCTCGTCGAAATTGCGCCACAGGCAGCCCCCCCGGTTTGCCGATTGATGGATTACGGCAAGTTCAAGTATCACGAGAGCAAGAAGCAGCATGAAGCTCGCCTGAAGCAGAAGCAGGTCCAGGTCAAGGAAGTAAAATTCCGTCCGGGAACGGACGAGGGAGATTATCAGGTCAAGTTGCGTAACCTGATACGTTTCCTGGAAGAAGGGGACAAGGCCAAGATTACCTTGCGTTTCCGCGGTCGTGAAATTACCCACCAGGAACTGGGCCTGGCATTGCTGAAGCGCGTCGAGGCCGATCTCCAGGAACATGCGGTAGTTGAGCAATTCCCGAAAATGGAAGGCCGTCAGATGGTGATGGTGCTCGGCCCGCATAAGAAGTTGGTGAAATGAATCTGATCTTCCGCAAGCCTAATGTTTGCGGAGGGTCGATGTGGTTGTAGTAGCAAGTCCTGAAGCGACGTGGCCCAAAGGCATGCCCGATCGCTTCTTAATTATCTCAAGGAGAACAAAATGCCAAAAATGAAGACCAAGAGCGGCGCCAAAAAGCGCTTCAAGTTCTTGGGGAATGGCAAGGTCAAGCGTACCCATTCGCACCTGCGCCATATCCTCACCAAGAAGACCACCAAGCAAAAGCGTAAGCTGCGCGGCACGGCCATCATTTCCTCAACCGACGTCAAGCGCGTACGCGCCATGATGCCGACTCAATAAGGAGATAGAAGATGCCAAGAGTCAAGCGTGGTGTAATCGCCCGTGCACGTCACAAGAAGGTTTTGGACGCAGCCAAGGGTTATCGTGGTCGTCGCAAGAACGTATATCGCATCGCCAAACAGGCGGTGATGAAGGCAGGTCAATATGCCTACCGCGACCGTCGTCAAAAGAAACGTCAATTCCGTGCCTTGTGGATCGCCCGTATCAATGCTGGCGCTCGCGAATGCGGCCTGACCTACAGCCGTTTCATGAACGGTCTGAAGAAGTCTTCCGTGGAAGTGGATCGCAAGGTGCTGGCTGACCTGGCTGTCTTCGACAAACCGGCATTTGCCAAGTTTGCCGAAATGGCGAAGTCCGGCCTCGGCGCTGCTTAATCGGTAGCAGACAGAAAAAGGAGGCTGATGGCCTCCTTTTTTTTCGGCACGGTATTAAACGAGAACTATGCAAAACCTAGAAGAAATCCTGTCCGACGCCCAGCGCGAATTTGCCGCCTGTGCAAGTATTGCCGACCTGGAACAGGCCAAGGCGAAATACCTCGGCAAGAGCGGTGCGCTCACGGAGCTGCTTAAGGGGCTGGGCAAACTGTCCGCCGAAGAGCGTCCGGCGGCCGGTGCTGCCATCAATGTGGTCAAGCAAGGCGTGGAACAGGCGCTTAACTCGCGTCGCGATGCGATTCTGGATGCCGAACAGGCTCAGAAGCTTGCGAGCGAAACCCTGGATGTAACGCTGCCAGGACGTGGCAGGTCGCAGGGTGGACTGCACCCGGTGACGCGCACATTGGCGCGTATCGAACAACTTTTTCACTCCATCGGCTTCGAAGTCGCCGAAGGACCGGAAATCGAGACCGATTTCTACAACTTCACTGCGCTGAATATTCCTGAAGATCATCCGGCGCGCGCGATGCATGACACTTTTTACGTGGATGAACAGCATGTGCTGCGCACACACACTTCTCCGATTCAGATCCGGTACATGCAGGCGCATGTAGCAAAGAATCAGCAACTTGACGCCATGCCAGACGTGCGCATTATCGCGCCGGGTCGCGTATACCGCGTCGATTCTGATGCCACGCATTCGCCGATGTTCCATCAGGTTGAAGGCCTGTGGATCGGCGAGGCCGTCAGCTTTGCCGACCTCAAGGGCGTGATCGCGGATTTTCTCAAGAACTTCTTTGAAACGGACGATCTGCAGGTGCGTTTCCGCCCGTCGTTCTTCCCGTTCACCGAGCCCTCGGCCGAAATCGACTTGGCCTTTACCAGCGGTCCCCGTCAAGGCAAATGGCTGGAAGTTGCCGGCTGCGGCATGGTGCATCCCAATGTGCTCGGTCATGTCGGAATCGACAGCGAAAAATACATTGGTTTTGCCTTTGGTTTTGGCGTCGAGCGTTTGGCAATGCTGCGCTACGGCGTGAACGATCTCCGATTGTTCTTTGAAAATGATCTGCGCTTCTTGAAACAATTCGCGTAATCGCGACTTTTGGAAACGGTTGAATAATGAAATTTTCCGAACAGTGGTTGCGTACCATGGTCGATCCCTCGCTTTCCAGCGAGGAGCTGTCACATCTGCTGACAATGGCCGGCCTCGAAGTCGAAGAGCTCGATCCGGTTGCGCCCGAATTCAATAGCGTTGTCATTGCGGAAATCCTGTCCGCCGAGAAGCATCCTGATGCTGACCGCCTGCAAGTGCTGAGCGTCAAGGTGGGCAATGGCGAACCGTTGCAAATCGTATGCGGGGCACCGAATGCGCGAACCGGCCTGAAAGCGCCTTGTGCGCTGGTGGGTGCCAAACTGTCTGGTTTCGACATCAAGCGCGCCAAGGTGCGCGGCGTGGAATCCTTCGGCATGATGTGTTCTGCCAAGGAGCTCGGCATTGCCGAAGAAAGCAACGGACTGCTGGAGCTGTCCGCCGAGGCTCCCGTAGGTCGCGATATACGCGAATGGCTGGGTCTGAACGACCAGTTGTTTACCTTGAAGCTGACGCCGAATCGTAGCGACTGCTTGAGCCTGCTTGGCATTGCGCGTGAGGTGGCTGCGCTGACGGGTACGGCATTGAATGCGCCCGTTGCGACCAAAGCGGCCGTCTCCCACGACCAGAAGAAGAACATCAACGTTTCTGCAAGCGATGCCTGTCCGCGCTACACCGGCCGCATCGTGCGTGGCGTGAACGCCGCTGCCGCAACACCGGACTGGATGAAGCAGCGCCTGGAGCGTAGCGGGTTACGCAGCATCTCTGCTATCGTTGATGTCACCAATTACGTGCTGCTGGAGCTCGGCCAGCCCCTGCATGCGTTCGATTTTGCGAAGCTGCAAGGCGATATCCAGGTGCGCATGGCGAAGTCCGGTGAGCAGCTGGAACTGCTGAATCAGCAAACCGTGGAGCTGGAATCCGATTACCTGGTGATTGCCGATGATAGCGGCGCGATAGCCTTGGCAGGAATCATGGGCGGCACTGCGACTTCAGTGACGACGGGCACGACGGATATTTTCCTGGAAAGCGCCTATTTCAGCCCGGCCGCGATTGTCGGCAAGGCGCGACGTTTGAATTTCTCGACCGACTCCTCGTACCGTTTCGAGCGCGGCGTCGATTTCGCTGCAACCCAGCAGGCGCTGGAGCGTGCCACGCAGCTTATCCTCGATATTTGCGGCGGTAGCGCCGGTCCGGTGAACCAAGCTGTTGCCGAATTGCCTACGCGCCCAGCCGTACGATTGCGCCAGGATCGCGTACGTCGCGTGCTGGGCATTTCACTGGACGAGACGGAAATCGCAGGTTTGCTGCAGCGTCTGGGCATGCCTTTCACGCAAGCGAACGGCGAGTTTGCCGTGACCCCTCCATCTTATCGTTTCGATATCGAAATCGAAGAGGATCTGATCGAGGAAATTGCCCGTCTGTATGGCTACGAGAACATCCTGCCGCTTCCTCCGCTCGCCAAGATGACCATGCTCGCGGATAACGAGTCGCGCAATAGTATGCTTGCAGTGCGTGAACAAATGGTTGCCAACGATTATCAGGAAGTCGTTACCTATAGCTTTGTCGACGAGTCCTGGGAGCGGAATCTTGCTGGCAACGACCAAGCCGTGCCTCTGCGCAACCCCATCGCCAGCGATATGAGCGTGATGCGTTCCACGCTGTGGGGCGGCTTGCTGGAAGCGCTGATCTACAATATCAATCGCAAGCAGGACCGCGTCCGTGTGTTCGAGATTGGTGCTTGTTTCGCACTCAATGGAGGCAGCTACGTCCATCGGACCAAGATTGCGGGCCTGTGCTATGGCAATGCGATTCCCGATCAATGGGGAGAGGCGGCGCGTAAGGTGGATTTCTATGACGTTAAGGCGGATGTCGAAGCGCTGACGCAAAGTCGCTCACGTTTTGTTTCCGATACGCATCCGGCGCTTCATCCCGGTCAGTCGGCGCGTATCGAAGTGGATGGCGTCTCTATTGGCTGGTTGGGTGGCCTGCACCCCAAATGGCTGCAGTATTATCAATTACCTTCCGGTGTGGTGATGTTCGAGCTCGATCTGGAGCCGTTGCTGCAACGTGGGCTACCGAAGTTTGTCGAGGTAGCGAAGTTCCCCCCAGTACGACGCGACTTGGCCGTAGTGGTGGATGAGTCTGTCCCGGCGCAGTCATTGATCGATGCGATGAATGATGCGAATGTGGACGTGGTAAATGAGATCGCATTGTTCGATCAATACCGTGGAAAGGGTGTCGGTCAAGGGAAGAAAAGTCTTGCGTTTCTTGTAGTTATGCAAGATACTCAAAAAACTTTGACCGATGAGGATACCGATGCGGCAGTCGCTCGGTTGCTCGCGGCGATGGCCCAAAAACACGGTGCTGTGTTACGTAGTTGAGAGAATGGCATGACACTTACAAAAGCAGATTTGGCCGATATGCTGTTTGAGCAGGTCGGGTTGAATAAACGGGAAGCAAAAGACATGGTCGAGGCTTTCTTCGAGGAAGTCCGCAGTTCGCTGGAAACTGGCGATAGCGTCAAGCTATCCGGTTTCGGAAATTTCGAATTGCGCCAGAAATCCGAACGCCCGGGCCGCAATCCAAAAACAGGGGAAGAAATTCCGATTACTGCGCGCCGGGTGGTGACGTTCCATGCCAGCCAGAAGCTGAAAAGCAAGGTAGAGGAAAACTATGGCGGAGCCGGCAACTAAGGTAGTGTTGCCGCCCATCCCCGCCAAACGGTATTTCACGATCGGCGAGGTGAGCGAGCTATGCGGCGTCAAACCGCATGTACTACGTTACTGGGAGCAGGAGTTCACACAGCTCAAGCCGGTGAAACGCCGCGGTAATCGCCGTTATTACCAGCATCATGAAGTCCTGTTGATTCGCCGCATCCGCGAGTTGCTGTACGAACAGGGCTTTACCATCAGTGGTGCGCGTAATCGCCTAGAAGAAGTGAATGTCCGGGAAGAGCATGCGCCCATAAGTGCCCCGGTTGCCACGACAACTACGTTGACTGCCTCTGGTGGGATGAATCCGACCTTCGATTTTGCTCAATTGCGCGGCGAATTGCGCGGAGTGCTGGACCTCCTCCGGGCATCCTGATTATTCAAGCAAGGCGTTTGGCTGTATCTTCGCTTTCCGTTATAATGCCGACCTTCGTTCGCGAGTAATTGTTTGCGACGACGGTTCGGGGCGTAGCGCAGCCTGGTAGCGTACTTGCATGGGGTGCAAGTGGTCGGAGGTTCAAATCCTCTCGCCCCGACCAATCCAGAATACAAAAAGCCGGGATTTTCCCGGCTTTTTTCATATGACCTATCCGAACTGATAATGCTTGCGCAGCGGTTGCCTGACATCCCACGTACATGACATTCCTGATGGGAAAGTGACCAGGTCGCCTTTGCCGAATTTCACCGCTTCCCCATCCTTGGGGGTAACGACAACCTCGCCCTCCAGCACATAGGCGACTTCCTGTTCGCTGTAAGTCCATGGAAAAGTCGATATTTCCTTGGACCAGGTTGGCCAGGACGCAACGCCCATCGCATCCAGACGTGTCTTGTCAGGATTATGTTCGACGATAATTTTGCTCATGATGTCATCCTTTCTTGTGTTCAAAAGAAGACCGAAGCCGGAAGGAAATGATATTCCTCTCGCGCATGGAGTTCCAGTACGCAGGGTTGCGTGCGTTTATGCCTGGGCATAGACTTTCTTGAATTGATCCATGGAGAAAACCTTGCCTGCTATCGGATTCAATCATTACAACTTGCGTGCTCCGCGTGACTTGCTGGACGAACTCAGGGACTTTTACTGTGAGGTGGTGGGGCTGAAGGAAGGCGCTCGGCCTGCCTTTCGAAGTTTTGGGTATTGGCTTTACGCTAACGATCGCGATGTTTTGCACCTCAGTGAAACTGCGCCAGGTGAGATCCGGGCCACACATGTCGCCACGACATTCGATCACGTGGCGTTTACCTGTGCCGATCCCATTGCGATGGAGGAAATTCTGGTGGAGCGGCGAATCGAGTTCGGCGAGCGCTTTATCGATCAAACCGTAACCAAACAGATATTCTTTCGCGATCCTGCCGGGAATGGCGTGGAACTGAATTTTTCCATGCCACCTGATTAATAAGGTTATCGCGAACTAATGCTTGTGATGTTTTTGCCCATGACTGTGATCCAGCAGGCTGTAGTAATTGAGCGGTGTCAGAACTGTCGGAATCGCGTCAGGCAACATTTCAGGATGGTCCTTGCTGAAATGCAGCCCGCGACTCTCATGACGCTCTTGCGCGCATCTGACGATGAGTTCGGCAACCTGTAACAGGTTTCTAAGTTCGATCAAGTCATTGTTGACGCGGAAATGACTGTAGAACTCGTGCACTTCGTCGCGTAGCAGATGGATGCGGTGCATGGCACGCTCCAGTCGCTTGTCCGTGCGCACAATACCGACGTAATTCCACATGAAGCGGCGCAGCTCATCCCAGTTGTGCGTAATTACCACCTCTTCATCAGCATCCGTAACCCGGCTCTCATCCCAATCCGGCAACGGCAAATACTCGGTAATCCCGCTTGCCAATATATCCTTGGCAGCGGCGTTGGCGTAGACCATGCATTCCAGCAAGGAGTTGCTGGCCAAGCGATTGGCGCCGTGAAGGCCGGTGCAAGCGGTTTCGCCGATGGCGTACAGGTTAGGAATGTCAGTACCGCCCACGGTATCGGTCAGCACTCCGCCGCAACTGAAATGCACTGCCGGAACGACCGGAATGGGCTGGCGCGTGATGTCGATGCCGAGTTCCATGCAGCGCCTGTAGATCGTCGGGAAGTGCGACAGGATGAAGTCGGCCGGACGATGAGAAATATCGAGGTAAACGCAGTCGATGCCGCGTTTTTTCATCTCGAAGTCGATGGCGCGTGCTACCACATCGCGTGGAGCGAGCTCTTCGCGTTCGTCATGTGCAGGCATGAAGCGCGTGCCATCCGGCAGTTTGAGTAAACCACCTTCACCGCGCACGGCTTCGGTAATGAGGAAGGACTTGGCTTGCGGGTGGTAAAGGCAGGTAGGATGAAACTGAATGAATTCCATGTTTGCGACGCGACAGCCTGCACGCCATGCCATCGCGACTCCATCGCCAGTCGCGACATCCGGGTTGGTGGTGTACAGATAAACCTTGCCGGCGCCGCCCGTGGCCAAGGCAGTGTGTTGCGCGGAAATAGTCATGACCTTGCCACTCGCCTTGTCAAGTACATACGCGCCGAGGCAACGGTCTTTGCGTTTGCCAAGTTTTCGGGCGGTGATCAGGTCCACCGCGATGTGGTCTTCCAGCAAGGTGATGCCGGGGTGCGCTCGGACTTTGGCGGCCAGGGTTTCCTGTACTGCATGACCGGTGGCGTCGGCGGCATGGATGATCCGGCGTTTGCTGTGGCCGCCTTCGCGTGTTAAATGGTAACCGCTGTCGTCTTCCTCGCGCGTGAAAGGTACGCCTTGCTCGATCAGCCATTCAACAGCCTCGCGGCCATGTGTGACTACATAGCGTGTTACCTCCGGATCGCAGAGCCCCGCGCCGGCGATTAGAGTGTCCTGAATATGGGCTTCCAGCGAGTCTTCATTGGTCAGCACGGCGGCAATCCCGCCCTGCGCCCAACTGCTGGCGCTATCATTCAGATTGCGCTTGGTAACGAGGCAGACTTTTTTGTGCGGCGCGAGTTGTAATGCCAGAGTGAGACCGGCCAGGCCGCTACCGATAATGAGAACATCGAAACGCAACACGTTTTTTTCTTGTGATGTGAACCAATCGAAGTTTACTGCGGTCTCTAACCCCCGTATACAGTTACGGCAAAATCGCTGTGAGCGTTATACTATTGAGCAGTCCCTTTCATATGGAAAAACATGCTCATCAATAATAATTCAGGGAGAACGCCCGCATGGGCGAGCGAGAACTAGATCAGGAGTTGGTTGAGCGTGCTCAACGCGGCGAGAAGGGTGCCTTTGACCTGCTGGTGCAGAAGTACCAGCGGAAGCTGGGGCGCTTGTTGTCGCGCATGATACGAGATCAGGCCGAGGTGGAAGACGTGGTGCAGGAAGCTTTTATCAAGGCTTACCGTGCGTTGCCGAACTTCCGCGGGGACAGTGCTTTCTACACATGGCTGTATCGCATTGGTATCAACACCGCCAAGAATTACCTGGTGGCCATGGGCCGGCGGCCACAGGTAAGTACTGAGATCGAAGTGGAGGATGCGGAGAATTTCGAGGATGGTCAGGATTTACGCACGATAGATACCCCCGAGACGGAACTCATGACCAAACAAATTGCCCAAACCGTCAACGATACGGTGGCGGCATTGCCCGAAGAGTTGCGCACTGCTATTACGCTACGCGAAATCGAAGGGTTGAGCTATGAAGAAATTGCGACTTTGATGGGGTGTCCGATAGGTACAGTACGGTCCCGTATTTTTCGTGCGCGGGAAACGATTGCCGAAAAGCTACGCCCTTTACTGGATACCCCCGAAAACAGGAGATGGTAATGAAAGACCAGATATCAGCCTTAATGGATGATGAACTAGACGTGGAATCCTCGGAGCATTTAATCGAGGGGATGAAAAAAGGCAGCGAGTTTTACGAGTGTTGGTCGACATACCATCTTATTGGCGATGCCATGCGAGGTCATCCAGAATTTACACCCGGCTTTCATCAGCGTTTGATGGAACGCATCGATACCGAGCCAACAGTGCTCGCCCCCAAGCGCAAATTGACTTTCAAGCGTTCGTACCTGATGTCGGTGGCCGCGTCGGTCGCTGCTGTCATGTTTGTCGGATGGATGGTGTTGCAGCAACAAGCCCAGTCGCCGTCGCAGGACTTGCCGGCAGCTTCCATTGCACAAGGTAATGTCTCTCCCGAGTCCATGAACGCATATTTGCTGGCTCATCAGGAGCTTTCCCCTGATAGCGGCATGCAGGCGTCACAATATGTGCGCCCGGTGACTTATTCGGAGAGTGGTAACTAATGCTGCGCTTGGCTTTACGGCATTTCATTGTTCTATTGCTTCTTGCTCCCCTCTCGGCGGTAGCCGCCTCGGAGGAGGACCTCTGGCTCATGCTGAACAAGGCGGGCCAAGCCGCGCATAAGCTCAACTACAAGGGCATTTTTGTTTACCAGTCGGGTCGCAATGTCAGCTCGATGCAGATCATCCATATGAATTATGCCCAAGGGGAGTATGCCCGGCTGGTGTCTCTCGACGGACAGCCGCGCGAAGTTTTTCGCCAGGGCAACGATGTCGTGATCTATAACCCGCGTAATGAAAAAGTCCTGATTGAAAAGCGGCGTATCCAAAGCTCTTTCCCCGCGGTATTGCCCGGCTTGCCGGAAACATTAAAGGCAAGTTATCAGGTGCGCAAAATTGGTCATGAGCGTGTCGGGGGGCGCGATGGCATCATCATCTCCCTCGAGCCGCGCGATGAGTTCCGCTACGGTTATAAATTTTCGGTCGATCGCGAGTTCGGCTTGCTGCTCAAATCGGTCATGTTGAACGAACACAATGAAATGATCGAGCAGGTGGCATTCAGCCAGCTTGCGCTGATGGATACGGAAAACATGGACTGGTTTCGACCCGAGGTTTCGCCAGGCAAGACCTATGTGATGCAGCCTGAGGAGACGGTGACCCCGGCGTTGCTGGAAGGCGAGGGCTGGGTTGTCGCGCAGTTGCCGAGTGGTTTCCGCAAGGTCGAGCAAGTGAAGCGCAAGGTACCGGGGAAATCTTCGCCGGTCCATCATCTGGTGTTTTCCGATGGCCTGGCTTCGGTTTCGCTCTTTATAGAAATATTGGGCAAGGGTGTACAACCCAAACTAGGCCTGGTGGCGCAAGGCGGCACAAATGTCTATGCCAACGCTGTGGATGGCTATCAAATCATTGTGGTGGGTGAAGTGCCCGAAGCCACTGTCAGGCAGATTGCCAACGCAGTCAGTTTCAAAAAATAAAATCGGTTATCTATCATGATTGAAGAACAGGCTGTCGTCGTCGGTGTCGAGCAGGATATCGTTTTGCTTGAAATCGTGCGCAGCAAGCCGTGCGGGCTTTGTGGTCAGACGCGCGGTTGCGGTATTTCGCTTTGGGGAAGGTTACTGGGACATCGCAACTCCGTTGTCCGAGCAGACAACCGGATAAATGCCGGAATCGGCGATAACGTTATCGTGGGCATCGACGAGAAGGCTTTGTTGGTCAGCTCGCTCGCGGCGTATGGCGTTCCTTTAATTTCATTGCTTGTCGGCGCTGCGCTGGGCGGATCGTTTTCCACGGTTGCTGCGCATGCAGATGCTTACGCATTTGTTGGTGCCGGATTGGGGTTGGCGCTGGGGTTGCTCTGGTTACGCGGACACTCCGCGGGCCGAAGGGTTGGCAGCAGTTTTCGGCCGGTTGTCCTTCGGCAATCAGCAAGTGGCGTCGATGGAAGACTATGTCATCGAGGGTAATTTGAATGATTAGAAAAGCATTTGCCATTTCAGTTTTAATTTTCGCTTTTTCCATGCCTTCTTTTGCAAAGGAGCTGCCGGACTTTACCGATCTCTACGAAAAGCAAGGGCCTGCCGTGGTGAATATCAGCACCACGCAAACCGTGCATGCCGAGGGGCAAGGCGTCATGCCGTTCCCGAATGTGCCGGAAGATGATCCGTTCTATGAGTTTTTCCGCCGTTTCGCCCCGCCTGGCGGTGGCGGCCCGGGACAGGACTACAAAACGCAATCGCTAGGTTCTGGTTTTATCATCAGCGCCGACGGCTATATCCTGACCAATGCTCACGTGGTGAATGAGGCTGACGAGGTGCTCGTCAAGCTGACGGATAAGCGTGAGTTCAAGGCCAAGATCATCGGCATCGATCGCCGTACCGATGTTGCATTGCTGAAAATCGAAGCGAGCGCTTTGCCTCGTGTGGTCATGGGGGATCCCGGGCAGCTCAAGGTGGGCGAATGGGTGGTCGCCATCGGTTCACCGTTCGGGCTTGAGAACACCGTGACGGCAGGGATCGTGAGTGCCAAGGGGCGCGCACTGCCGCAGGAAAACTATGTGCCTTTCATCCAGACCGACGTTGCCATTAACCCCGGCAATTCTGGTGGCCCGCTCTTCAATCTGAAGGGGGAGGTGGTCGGCATCAATTCGCAGATTTTCAGCCGTAGCGGCGGCTACATGGGATTGTCTTTTGCCATTCCGATTGATGTTGCGCTGGAAGTGCAGAACCAACTGAAGTCCTCTGGCAGGGTGACGCGCGGTTGGCTCGGAATCAACATCCAGGAAATCACCCGCGAACTGGCTGACTCTTTTGGAATGAAGAATACCAATGGGGCGCTGGTTGCTGGCGTGGAAAAAGGCAGTCCTGCCGAAAAATCCGGTCTGGTCGCCGGCGATGTCATCGTCAAGTTCGATAACAAATCGATCCTGACTTCTTCCGACTTGCCACGAGTTGTCGCCGGTACAAAGCCTGGCAAAGAAGTAAATGTTGAAGTTCTACGTAAGGGAAGTGCGCGCAATATTTCGCTCACCGTGGGAGAAATGCCCACGGATGACAAGGAGGAGGCGCGCCCCGCAAAAGGCCCGGCCAAGGCTGAGTCCAACAAGATTGGCCTGATGCTGCGCGAATTGACGCCTCAGCAGAAGAAAAAATTGAACGGCAAGAATGGCCTGTTGGTCGTCGGTGCCGAAGGTTCCGCGGCACAGGCCGGTATTCGTCGCGGGGATGTCATCCTGGCGGTGAATAACAATGAAGCTCAAAGTCTGGAGCAATTCAACAAGCTGATTGCCGCTGCTCAGCCGGGTAAGACCATTGCATTGCTGGTCTTGCGTGGCGACAGTACGCTCTACGTTCCGGTCAAAGTGAACGGAAAGTAGCCGGTTCGAGTGCGGAGTGAGCCGCTTTGCGGTAAAATCCGCGCTCGAACAGTCTGTTAAGCAAGAAGGGCGCCTTTTCGGCGCCCTTCTTGCTACCTGAAAATGAAAAACATCCGCAATTTTTCGATTATCGCTCACATCGACCACGGCAAATCCACCTTGGCTGACCGTATCATCCAGCTATGCGGCGGCTTGTCCGATCGCGAAATGGAGGCCCAGGTTCTGGACTCAATGGATCTGGAACGCGAGCGCGGTATTACCATCAAGGCGCAGACCGCCGCATTGAGCTATAAGGCGCGCGATGGGCAGATATATCAACTCAATTTGATCGACACCCCCGGGCACGTGGACTTCTCGTATGAAGTCAGCCGCTCGCTGGCGGCCTGCGAAGGCGCGCTGTTGGTGGTAGATGCCTCGCAAGGGGTTGAGGCACAGTCCGTTGCCAACTGCTATACCGCCATCGAGCAGGGTGTTGAGGTGGTCTCGGTGCTGAACAAGATAGACCTGCCATCCGCCGATCCGGAACGCGTGATCCAGGAAATCGAGGACATCATCGGCGTCGAAGCGACCGACGCGGTGCGCTGTTCGGCCAAGACCGGCGAGGGCGTGGAGGATGTGCTGGATGCGGTGGTTGCCCGGATTCCGCCGCCTAAAGGCGATCCCACCGCACCGCTGAAGGCGTTGATTATCGATTCGTGGTTCGACAATTACGTCGGTGTGATCATGCTTGTGCGTGTGGTGGACGGCACTCTCAAGCCCAAGGACAAGATCCGTCTGATGGCGACCGGTGCCGAACATCTGTGTGAGCAAGTCGGTGTATTCACGCCGAAATCGCGGCAGCGTGCAAATCTTTCCGCTGGCGAAGTCGGCTTTATCATCGCGGGCATCAAGGAGCTTGCGAACGCAAAAGTGGGCGATACGGTCACCTTGGTCAACAAACCCGCGTCCGAGCCGCTTCCGGGCTTCAAGGAAATCAAGCCGCAGGTGTTCGCCGGCCTTTATCCGGTGGAATCGAACCAATACGAGGCCTTGCGCGATGCGCTTGAAAAGCTGCGCCTTAACGATGCTTCCCTGCAGTTCGAGCCGGAAGTTTCGCAAGCACTGGGCTTTGGCTTCCGCTGCGGCTTTCTCGGTCTGCTGCACATGGAAATCGTGCAGGAGCGCCTGGAGCGCGAGTACGACATGGATCTCATCACTACGGCGCCAACCGTGGTGTACGAAATCGTCACCAAAGCCGGCGAGACGATACTGGTGGAGAATCCATCCAAGCTGCCCGAGCCGTCGCGCATCGAGGAAATCCGCGAGCCCATCATCACCACCACCATCCTGATGCCGCAGGAATATGTGGGTCCGGTGATGACGCTGTGCAACAATAAGCGCGGCGTGCAGCGCAATATGCAATACATGGGTCGGCAGGTCATGCTGACCTACGAGATGCCGCTCAACGAAGTGGTGCTGGATTTCTTCGACAAGCTGAAATCGACATCGCGCGGCTATGCGTCGATGGATTACGAGTTTCTAGAGTTCCGCACAGCCGATCTGGTCAAGCTCAACATTCTGGTAAATGGCGACCGTGTGGATGCATTGTCCTTGATCGTGCACCGCGCCAACAGCCTTTACCGCGGACGTGAGCTTGCCTCCAAGATGCGAGAGCTGATTCCACGCCAGATGTTCGACGTAGCGATCCAGGCGGCCATCGGTGCCAATATCATTTCCCGTGAAACGGTGAAGGCGATGCGCAAGAACGTGCTGGCCAAGTGTTACGGCGGTGACATCACGCGTAAGAAAAAGCTGCTGGAAAAGCAGAAGGAAGGCAAGAAACGTATGAAGCAGGTAGGCAACGTTGAAATTCCGCAGGAAGCATTCCTGGCGATTCTGAGGGTTGAAGACAAATGATGTTTGCATTGTTCATGCTGGCAGCCCTGGTGCTGACCGGTATTATCTGGCTGCTGGACATCTTCTATCTGCGCAAGGTTCGTGCGGAAGGTCAATCCGAATCCTGGGTCGTTGAATACTCCAAGAGCTTCTTCCCGGTGATTTTGGCAGTATTCCTGATCCGCTCCTTCCTGGTCGAGCCGTTCAAGATTCCTTCCGGATCGATGATGCCGACCTTGCTGGTTGGCGACTTCATCCTGGTCAACAAGCATACCTATGGTTTGCGTGTGCCTATCCTGAACAACACTTTTTTTGAGATGAACCATCCGCAGCGTGGTGAAGTGATGGTATTCCGCTTCCCACAAGATCCCTCCATGGATTACATCAAGCGTGTGGTCGGCTTGCCCGGTGATCGAATCGAGTATCGTGAAAAGCGTCTGATTATCAATGGCACGCCGCTCGATATTTCCGTCGATGGCGATTACGAATACGTCGCGCCTGGCCTTAATCGCATTGCGGCTACACGGATCGAGGAAACGCTGGGCGAACATCAGCATGATATTCTGCTGGTGAACGATGCTGCTACGATGGACATTGAGGTTATCGTTCCTCCAGGGCACTATTTCGTGATGGGTGATAACCGCGATAACAGCAACGACAGCCGTTTCTGGGGGTTTGTGCCGGAAAACAATATCGTGGGCAAGGCATTCATGATCTGGTGGAATTTCGATAATTTCGGCAGAATTGGCAATACCATTAACTAGGGGGCAGCCATGCGCAAACAAAAGGGTTTTACTTTCTGGAGTCTGACATTCACTGTGGGCACGATTGTGATCGTTGCCTTGCTGACAATGAAGTTGTTTCCAGCTTATTCAGAATTTTTTGCTATAAAGAAGACAATAAACAAGATGGCAAGTGAAGGCAATCTTGCTTCCATGGAAAAAAGGGAAATTCAACGTTCCTTTGAGCGATATTCCGATATCAATGATTTCCATAGCATCAAACCTACCGATCTTGAAGTCAAGAAAACAAGCTCTGGCGATACTATCGTGACGGCGGATTATGAGGTGGTCATTCCGCTGGTTGCCAATGTCAGTGCCTTGCTGGAATTTCACGCTTCAACCGAAGACGCGCCGGCCGGAAAATCCCTGCCATAGGCTTGAATGTCCCAATCAGTGCTGGTCCGACGTCTCGGCCATGATTTTACGAACGAATCGCTGCTGGTACAGGCGCTGACCCATCGCAGCCATAGCGCTCCCAATAACGAACGGCTGGAATTCCTCGGCGACGGCGTCCTGAACTGCGTCGTCGCCTATCTTCTTTATCGCCGGTTTCCCAGGCTTGCTGAAGGTGAGCTAAGCCGCATGCGTGCTTATCTGGTCAAGGAAGCGACGTTGAGCGACATTGCTTCGTCCTTGTCTTTGGGTGAATTCATGCGATTGGGTGAGGGTGAACTCAAAAGCGGTGGATGGCGTCGGCCTTCGATGCTGGCAGATACATTGGAAGCATTGATCGGAGCTGTATTCCTTGATAATGGTTTTCCTGCCGCCGAAGCGGTCGTCGAAAAGCTTTATTCGCCATTTCTCGAAACCCTCGATCCCAAGTCGATAGGCAAGGATCCAAAAACGCTGTTGCAGGAATACCTGCAAGGTAGAAAGCTGGCTTTGCCGGAATATGTCATGCTCGCCACGGAAGGCGAGGCGCATTGCCAGACTTTCCGTGTGGAGTGTCGTATTCCTTCCCTCAAGGTTCAAGCCGAGGGCGTCGGCAACAGCCGGCGTGCGGCTGAACAACAGGCTGCGGAAGCGGCATACAGAATGGCTCAAAATGACTGACTTTCGTTGCGGCACTATTGCCATCGTCGGACGTCCCAATGTCGGGAAATCCACGATGCTCAACCACATCCTGGGCGCCAAGCTCAGCATTACCTCGCGCAAGGCGCAGACCACGCGTCACCGCCTGCTTGGCATACATACGACCGAGGATGCGCAGTATCTGTTCGTTGATACGCCCGGCTTCCAACTCAAGCATATTAACGCGCTGAATCGCGGTATGAACCGTACCGTCAAGCAGGTCATGTCCGAGGTCGACGTCGTGCTCTTCGTGGTCGAAGCGACTCGTTTTGGCGATGCAGATCGCAAAGTGCTGGAACTCCTGCCGAAAAAAACGCCGGTGCTGCTGGTCGTCAACAAGGCCGACTTGCTGGCCGATAAGGGGGAGTTGCTGCCTTATATCCAGGAACATGGCGGCGTATTTCCCTTCGCTGCAGTCGTGCCGGTCAGTGCCAAGCGCAATTTGAATCTGGATGACCTGCTGCTGGCGATACGCCAGCATCTGCCCGAGCAGCCAGCGATTTATGGAGAGGACGAGCTCACCGATCGCAACGAGCGCTTCCTGGCTGCCGAATTGCTGCGCGAGAAAATTTTCCGGCTGGTCGGCGAGGAATTGCCTTATTCCATCACTGTCGAAATCGAGAAGTTCGAGCAGGAAGGTGCATTGCGCCGCATCCATGCCGCGATTATCGTCGACAAGGACGGGCAAAAGCCCATCCTGATCGGCAAGGGCGGCGAGAAGCTCAAGCAGATTTCCACCGAGGCCCGGCAGGACATGGAAAAGCTGTTCGGCGGCAAGGTCTGGCTGGAAACCTGGGTCAAGGTGCGCGGAGGCTGGGCGGATGACGAGCGGGCGCTGAAAAGCCTGGGGTATTAATGGCCGCTGGAGGTATCGCACGACAGGACCAACAGCCGGTCTTCGTACTGCATACCTATCCGTTTAAGGAAACCAGCCTTGTAGTCGAGCTTTTTAGCCGTGATTTCGGGCGCGTCGCTGCGCTTGCCAAGGGCGCTCGCCGCCCGCGCTCGGCGATGCGCGGTATGCTGCAGGCCTTTCAGCCCTTGCAGGCCACCTGGTCGGGGAAATCCGAGTTACGCAACCTGCATTCGCTGGATTGGGGAGAAGGCTTGCTGTTGCTGAACGGCGAAGCGCTGATGTGCGGTTTTTACCTCAACGAATTGCTGTTGCGCCTGCTGCCGCGGGAAGATCCCCACGAAGCCCTGTTCAACTATTACGCACAGACCCTTCGGTATCTGGCAGAGGCTGAGCCGGTTGCCCCTACCTTGCGCCGTCTCGAGCTGAAATTGCTACAGGAACTGGGTTACGCTATGCCGTTGACGCACCAGCCAGAGGGCGTCCCCATCTTGGCTGAAAACGAGTATCTCTACCTGCCGGAGCGGGGCGCCGTGAGCCCGAACACCTTGGAAACGGGTGTACAATTAAGCGGCAAAACGCTGCTTGATATGGCCCGCGACGATTACAGCGATCCGGCCACGCTGCTGCAGAGCAAGCAGTTGATGCGCATGCTGCTCGCGCATTACCTCGGCGACAAGCCCTTGCATACCCGTCAATTACTTATCGATTTACAGGAACTATGATCAGACTCGGCGTCAACATCGACCACGTCGCCACTATCCGTCAGGCGCGCGGTACCCGTTATCCCAGTGTCGTGCAGGCCGCCCTGCGCGCCGAGCAGTCCGGCGCGGATGCGATAACGCTGCATCTGCGCGAAGACCGCCGCCACATTCAGGATGCCGATGTGCATACGCTGCGCAGCATTCTGCAAACCCGCATGAACCTCGAAATGGCGGTCACCGAAGAAATGATCGCCATCGCGTTGCAGGTCAAGCCGCAGGATGTCTGTCTGGTGCCGGAGCGCCGCGAAGAACTGACCACCGAAGGCGGTCTGGACGTGGTGCGTCATTTCGACAAGGTCAAGTCTGCCTGTCAGCGTCTGGGCGACGCCGGGATTCGCGTGTCTTTGTTCATCAATGCGGACGAAGCCCAGCTGGACGCTTCGAAAGCTGCCGGCGCACCTGTGGTGGAATTGCACACCGGCGGTTTCGCCGATGCCGAAACCGAGCACGCACGCAATGAAGAGCTGTTCCGTATCAAGAATGCCGTGGTGCATGGCGTATCGCTCGGCTTGTCGGTCAATGCCGGTCACGGATTGCATTATCACAACGTGCATCAGGTCGCCTCCATCCCCGGAGTCGATGAACTCAATATCGGCCATGCCATTGTCGCCCATGCGCTTTTCGTCGGTTGGGACAGCGCAGTGCGCGAAATGAAGGCGCTGATGGTGGCCGCCGCTACAGGCAAATGATCTACGGCATCGGCACCGATATCGTCGAAGTGTCGCGCATCGAGCAATCGCTTGCGCGCTTCGGCGACGCTTTTGCGCGGCGCATCCTGACCGTAGATGAATATCCCGAATTCGAACTGAGCCAGGTCAAGGCGCGTTTCCTCGCCAAGCGTTTTGCCGCCAAAGAGGCGTTTGGCAAGGCGTTGGGCACCGGTTTGCGCGCGCCCGTGGCCATGCAGCACATCGGTGTCGGCCATAGCGATCTCGGTAAGCCGGTGCTGGTATTGGCGCCTGAATTGCAGGTCTGGGTGGAGAAGCGCGGCATCCGTTTCATGCATATTTCTATCAGCGACGAAAAAGCCTTGGCCGTCGCGTTTGTGATCCTGGAAAATTAATGGAAGCAGATTTCGAGCGGCGCTTCGGCGGCGTCAGGCGCCTCTATGGCGAGGCGGCATTCCAGCGATTCCAGCAGGCGCATGTTTGTATCGTTGGGGTCGGCGGCGTGGGGTCGTGGGTGGCGGAATCCATGGCTCGCAGCGCTATCGGCCGCATTACCCTGGTCGACCTCGATAATATCGCCGAATCCAACACCAACCGCCAGGTACACGCCTTGGGGGACGAATACGGCAAGGCCAAGGTGACCGCGATGACGGAACGCATCCATGCGATCAATCCCAGATGTGAGGTGATCGAGATCGAGGATTTTGTGACTGCGGATAACCTTGAAGAGATGCTCGGCCGCGGCTACGATTTTGTCGTGGATGCCATCGATAACGCGCGCGTCAAGGCGGCGATGATCAACTGGTGCAAGCGTCGCAAGATCAAGATGATTACCTCCGGCGGGGCCGGTGGCCGTGTAGATCCCGCGCGTATCCAACTGGACGACCTCGCGCGTAGTGTGCAGGATCCTTTGCTTTCCCGCGTGCGCGTGCTGTTGCGGCGTGAGTATGGCTTTCCCAAGGATCCCAAAAAGAAATTCGGCGTGGAGTGCGTGTTCTCCTCCGAGCCACTCAAGATGCCGGAAAACGGCGAATCCTGCGATGTGGACGACAAGCCGGTGACCGGTATCAATTGCGCGGGTTTCGGCGCGGCGATGACGGTGACGGCCAGTTTCGGCTTGTGGATGTCCTCGCGCGTGCTGGCACATCTGGCACGTTAAAACGCGCTCTTGAAATCCGGCCGTTCGGCCCCATTTACCAGCTTGTTTCGTAGTTCCTGATAACAAGAGGGGATCCCATGACCACCACCACCAAAGAAACGCTGGGCTTCCAGGCGGAAGTCAAACAGCTGTTGCACCTGATGATTCATTCCTTGTATTCCAACAAGGAAATTGTCCTGCGCGAACTGATCTCGAACGCGTCCGACGCGGCCGACAAGCTGCGCTTCGAAGCGCTGGCAGACGGTGCGCTGTACGAAAACGACAGCGAGCTCAAGGTACGTCTCGCCTTCGACAAGGCCGCCCGTACGCTGACAATCAGCGACAATGGCATCGGCATGAGCCGCCAGGAAGTCATCGACAATATCGGCACCATTGCCAAATCCGGCACGCGCGAATTCTTTGCTGCACTTTCCGGCGACCAGGCCAAGGACGCCAACCTGATCGGGCAGTTTGGCGTTGGTTTTTACTCTGCATTTATCCTGGCCGACAAGGTCACGCTGACCACCCGCCGCGCCGGCCTCACCGCCGAGCACGGCGTGCGCTGGGAATCTGCAGGCTCCGGCGATTACACGCTGGAAGTGGTCGAGAAGCCGACGCGCGGTACGGAGATCGTGCTGCACCTGCGCGAAGGCGAGGATGAATTCCTCAACGACTGGAAGATCAAGTCCATCATTCGCAAGTATTCCGACCATATCACGCTACCCATCGTGATGAAAAAATCCGAATGGAAGGACGGCGAACAGGTGCCGACCGACGAGGACGAAACCGTTAACCAGGCTTCCGCGCTGTGGTCCAGAGCCAAGAACGACATTACCGACGAGCAATACGAAGAGTTCTACAAGCACGTCGCGCACGATTTCGACAAACCTCTGGCGTGGAGTCATAACCGCGTCGAAGGCAAGCAGGAATATATTTCCCTACTGTATATCCCTGGCCGCGCGCCGTTCGACTTGTACGACCGCGAGCGCCGCCACGGCATCAAGCTGTACGTGAAGCGGGTGTTCATCATGGACGACGCGGAACAGCTGATGCCGCAATACCTGCGCTTTGTCCGTGGCGTGATCGACTCCGCCGACTTGCCGCTTAACGTGTCGCGCGAAATCCTGCAGCACAGCAAGGAAATCGACGGCATCAAGGCCGGTTCGGTGAAGAAGGTGCTGGGCCTGTTGGAAGACATGGCTGAGAACGACCAGGAAAAGTATGCGACTTTCTGGAAGGAGTTCGGTCGCGTACTGAAGGAAGGCCCGGGCGAAGATTTCGGCAACAAGGAAAAAATTGCCGGGCTTTTGAGGTTCGCTTCCACGCATGCCGACACCGACGAAGAATCCGTTTCGCTCAAGGGCTACATCGCCCGCATGAAGGACGGCCAGGAGCATATCTATTACGTGACCGCCGATTCCTTCGCCGCTGCCAAGCACAGCCCGCATCTCGAGATTTTCCGCAAGAAGGGCATCGAGGTGCTGCTGCTGTCCGACCGCGTCGACGAGTGGCTGGTAAGCGGCTTGACCGAGTTCGAAGGCAAGAAGCTGCAATCCGTCGCCAAGGGTGACCTCGACCTGGGCTCGCTGGAAGACGAGGCCGAGAAGGAAGCCCAAAAGCAGGCTGAAGACGAGTTCAAGGTATTGGTCGAGAAGATCAAGTCCACGCTGGGCGACGACAAGGTAAAAGAGGTGCGCGTCACGCATCGCCTCACCGATTCCCCGGCCTGTATCGTTACCGGCGAGAACGACATGAGCGCCAACCTCGAGCGCCTGCTGAAAGCCGCCGGACAGAACGCGTCTTCAACCAAGCCTATCCTTGAAATCAATCCGCAGCATTCGCTGGTCACGCGCCTGAAAGGCGAATCCGACGATGCGCGTTTTGCTGACTGGGCCCACCTGCTATTCGACCAGGCTCTGCTGGCGGAAGGCGGGCAACTGGAAGATCCGGCCAGTTTCGTGAAGCGACTTAACTCGCTGCTGGCGCTGATGGGCTGATCATCGGTACAAAAGTGTAATTGTTTGAAAAGGCTGTCTTCGGACAGCCTTTTTATTTGAGGCAGGGGTTGACGATTGTTAGCATTTAAATGAGAATGATTATCAATACAAAAGCGCAAGGAGAAACGCCATGCCATTCGAACTTGACCAGCCTGTTGCCGCAGTGACCCCCGACGCAGCCATTTCCGCACTGCTATGCCTGTTCCATTATTACGCCACGCAAGAGCAGAGCCAGCCCTCGCCAAGGCTGAGTCAGCGCATCTACCGCCATCTGGAAGGTTTGTCGCAACGCGACGATCTGCCGGAAATCCTGCACAAGACCTGCGACGAGCTGTGCGATGCCTGGCAACTGGTGCTGGATCGCCAGCAAGCGAGGCTGACATGATCGTCGACGTGCTACTGGTCAACGGTTCGCGTCGCCATCGGTTGTGGGAGTTAACGCATCGCTATCACTGCCCGGTCATCGGCGTCTGTTTCAAGCTCGGCGAAATACGCGAGCTGGTGTGCAAGATGATGACTTTCCCCCACCGGCCGACGGATTATGAAGTGCACTGTACCGCTGCCAGCGAGTGCGGCGCACGGACGCCGCTTTCAAGCCTGTTGCACAAGACACTGGAAAAGAAATATGCGCTGGCGATCCAGCGGTGCAAGCAACTGAAAACGACAGAAGAGCTGGCGAGCAAATGGCGAGAGGCGGTCGCCGGAGATGATGTCCCTGGCATGTTCTGGGCCGTGCTTACGCATCCGGCGAGCACCGAGGAATTCCGGTTGCAGGTCTATGCCGACATTCACATGCTGCAGCACCAGATCGGTGCCGGGGTGCGTCGCGAACAGCAAGCGTGGACGAAGCTGCAGGAAGAGAACGCGATGCTGGGACGCGAGTTGTCCCGCATGCAGCAGCGTGTCACCGAGTCATGCAACCGCTACATCGAACAGGTGGCCGACTTGAAAGCGCAGCTGGACGCGGCGCGTACCGAAGCGGTCCAGCAGCAGGCGCTTGCCGAGCGGCACGCCGCCGAGCGTGACAGCCTGCGCGAACAATCCGTCGACGCAAACGAAATCATGCGCCTGATGTATCGACTTCAATTGACCGAAGGTGCGTACGCCACGCTGAAAGAGCGCCACGCGACACTGGAAACCGAATTCTCCGCGGCACGGGAAGATATCCGCAGGCTGGAGTCCGAGCTGGAAGAACTGATCGCGGCCCAGGAACCGGAAGCGAACGACGCCTATCAGGAAGAGCAACGCTTGCTCGGACGCACCGTGCTATGCGTCGGCGGCCGTGTCGACGCCATTCCGCATTTCCGCAGTCTGGTGCAATTACGCGGCGGCGAATTCGTGCACCACGATGGCGGCAAGGAGGAAAACATCGGCCGGCTGGAAGCCGTCATTTCGGCGGCGGATGCGGTCATCTGCCAGACCGGCTGCATCAGCCACAACGCGTACTGGCGCGTGAAGGAGCAATGCAAGCGAACCGGCAAGCCGTGCAGTTTTGTCGGGAATCCCAGCCTGAGCAGTTTTTTGCAGGTGCTGGATCATTTGGCCAAGCGGAAAGACGAGAGCGACGAGGTGGAAGAACAGAAATGAAAAGGCCGGCAACCGCGAGGTTGCCGGCCTTGATACTACTAGTGGCGAATCAGATGGTCGAAGGTGCCCAGTGCCGCTTTCGCGCCATCGCCCATCGCGGTGATGATTTGCTTGTAGGGCGCAGTGGTCACGTCACCGGCGGCGAACACGCCGGGGATCGATGTTTCACCGCGGGCATCGACTTCGATTTCGCCGTACTTACTGAGCGAGATAGTGCCCTTCAGCCAGTCGGTATTGGGCACCAGGCCGATCTGGACGAATATGCCTTCCAGTTCGATATGATGCCATTCGCCTGTCGCACGGTTGGTGTAGTTGAGGCCGATCACCTTGTGGCCGTCGCCCATCACTTCCGTGGTCTGTGCGCTCAGGATCACCGTGACGTTGGGGAGGCTGTGCAGTTTCTTCTGCAGCACGGCGTCGGCACGCAACTGGTCGTTGAACTCCAGTAGCGTGACATGGCCAACGATGCCGGCGAGGTCGATAGCCGCCTCGACGCCGGAGTTACCGCCGCCGATTACTGCCACTTTTTTGCCCTTGAACAACGGGCCATCGCAATGCGGGCAGTAGGCCACGCCCTTGCCACGGTACTCCTTCTCGCCCGGCACATTCATTTCGCGCCAGCGGGCACCGGTGGCGAGGATGACGGCCTTGCTTTTCAGCACTGCGCCATTGGTCAGGCGGATTTCCATCAACTCACCGGGAATCAGCGATTCCGCGCGTTGCAGGTTCATGATGTCCACGTCATAGCTCTTGACGTGTTCTTCCAGCGCCGCGACCAGCTTGGGTCCTTCGGTTTCCTTCACCGAAATGAAGTTCTCGATGCCCAGCGTATCCATCACCTGACCGCCGAAGCGCTCGGCGACGATGCCGGTGCGGACGCCCTTGCGCGCGGTGTAGATGGCCGCTGCCGAACCCGCGGGGCCACCGCCGACGATCAGCACGTCGAACGGGTCCTTGGTGGACAACTTCTCGGCATCGCGTGCGGCGGCATTGGTGTCGATCTTGGCAAGGATTTCGCCCAGTTCCATGCGGCCGTCACCGAACTTCGCGCCGTTGAGGTAGATAGAGGGCACGGCCATGATCTGGCGCTCATCCACTTCCTTCTGGTACAGGGCACCGTCGATCATTACGTGGGTGATGTTGGGGTTGAGCACCGCCATCAGGTTCAACGCCTGCACGACCTCCGGGCAGTTGTGGCACGTCAGCGAAATATAGGTTTCGAAATGGAAATTTCCCTCGAGGCTTTTCACCTGCTCGATGACGTCGGCCTCCACCTTGGGCGGATGGCCGCCAACCTGCAGCAGGGCCAGCACCAGGGAGGTGAATTCGTGGCCCATCGGAATACCGGCGAAGCGCAGGCCGATGTTTTCTCCGGGGCGGTTCAGCGAGAACGACGGCGCGCGCTCGTTCGCATCGCGGCGTTGTTCCAGGATAATCCTGCTGGACAGGCCGGCGATCTCTTCCAGCAACTCCAGCATCTCGCGCGATTTCGCGCTGTCGTCGAGATTGGCGACGATGTCGATCTGCTGCGTCAGCTTCTCGAAATATGCTTGCAGCTGGTTTTTGATATTGGCGTCGAACATGATGTTCTATCCGTTCTCTCTTTAAACATTGGGTAAAACCGCCCGGGCAAAGGAGCCCGGGCGTCATGCAGCTACTGCTTAGATCTTGCCGACCAGGTCCAGGGACGGGGTCAGTGTAGCGGCGCCTTCGTTCCACTTGGCCGGGCAAACCTGCCCCGGGTTGTTGGCGACATATTGCGCGGCCTTCAGCTTGCGCAGGGTTTCCTTGACGTCGCGAGCGATCGCGTTGTCGTGGATTTCCAGCGTCTTGATCACGCCATCCGGGTTGATCACGAAGGTGCCGCGCAGTGCCAGGCCTTCTTCTTCGATGTGCACGCCGAATGCGTGGGTCAGTGCATGGGTCGGGTCGCCGATCAGCGGGAACTTCGCCTTGCCGACGGCCGGGGAGGTTTCATGCCACACCTTGTGTGCGAAGTGCGTGTCGGTGGTCACGATGTAGACTTCGGCGCCCACCTTCTGGAATTCGGCGTAATTGTCGGCGGCGTCTTCGACTTCGGTCGGGCAGTTGAAGGTGAATGCGGCCGGCATGAAGATGACCACGGACCACTTGCCCTTCAGGTCGGCTTCGGTCACGTCGATGAACTTGCCGTTATGGAAGGCGGAAGCCTTGAACGGTTGAACTTGGGTGTTGATCAGGGATATTGCCATTTGCATTTTCTCCATTTGGGTTGGTGTTGAACTGCGATGGAGTGCATTCTAGGTAGGTGTGATAAATAGCACAAATTGATTGTTATTATTGCAATGATAATAAAAATCTATCGATGGCTGCAGCTGGCCTCAAAACAAAAACGGCAGCCGAAGCTGCCGTTTTTGATCCGGCTACCACATCGTGGTTACCGGTTAATGCAAGCGCAAATTAGCGGTTGCAAACGTACATCGTAACTTCAAAGCCGAAACGCATTTCGGTAGCTTGGGGCTTGGTCCACATAATGATCTCCTTGGTTTAAGTTAAGTGCTGCACAGTCGCCGTAATCCGGTTTCTGTGAGTCGTACTATACTCAGATGCAGGGCAAGTGCATTCGGGGTAGTCATGAAATACACCTCATGATTTTAATGAACCGTAGTAAGCTGAATTCCGTTAGTCATAATATTGTCTTAGCATAATCAACAGCTTCCATTCGTTATCAGAAACGAGGGCACAATGCTGAAAAATGTTTTGCTCAAGCAGCTTGGCGAAAAACTGAGGGGGCTGCCGCTGGCGGTGCATCTATGGGATGGCGAGGTCATAGCCGTGGAGGAACCCCGAGTTCGCATTCATGCCTCCGACCCGCGCGCCCTGGGTGTCCTGATCAATCCCAGCCTCGGTGGACTGGCGCGGGCTTATGTCGAAGGCTGGATCGACTTGCACGGCGATGCGCGCGACATTCTCGATCTCGGTCGTACCTTATGCCAGGCGGAAACGCCGGTGCGTAAAGGTGTAGGCTCCGATTGGCGCTGGTGGCGCCATACCCGCAGCCGCGACCGGCGCAATATTACCTATCACTACGATGTCTCCAACGAGTTCTATGGGCTCTGGCTGGATCGCAATCGCGTGTATTCCTGTGCCTATTTCGAGGAGATGGAGGATGGCCTGGATGCCGCGCAGGAAAAAAAACTGGATCTGATCTGTCGCAAATTGATGCTGAAACCCGGTGAACGCCTGCTGGATATTGGCTGCGGCTGGGGTGGCCTGATTTTGTGGGCTGCCGAAAAATTCGGCGTGCAAGCGACGGGTATTACGCTGTCCGACAATCAACGCGACTACGTGAATGAAGAAATCCGCCGTCGCGGCCTGGAGGGAAGGGTGGAGGTGCGGCTGATGGACTATCGCGATGTACCGGAGGACCCGCCTTACGACAAGATCGCCAGCGTTGGCATGTTCGAGCATGTCGGCCGGCGCAACCTGCCGGAGTATTTTGCCAAGATTCATCGCCTGCTCCGCCCGGGCGGGCTGGTAATGAATCACGGCATTACCTCGACTGCAGTGGAGGCCAATGGCTTGGGCAGTGGCATTGCCGAGTTCGTCGAGGATTATGTTTTCCCGGGTGGCGAACTGACGCACGTGTCTACGGTGATGCAGGAAATGGCGGCTGCCGGGCTGGAGCCGCTGGATGCGGAAAACCTGCGGCCGCATTACGCGCGCACGCTATGGAACTGGGTGGAGCGGCTGGAGTCGCGCCAGCATGAAGCGACCAGGATGATAGGGGAACACAAATACCGCATCTGGCGCATCTACATGGCTGGTTCGGCCTATGCCTTCGAGCGCAACTGGATGGCGCTGTTCCAGATTCTCGGCGGCCGACCGCTCAAGGGCGGAAAACAGGAGTACCCCTTCAGCAGGCGGCATGTTTACACTACCTGATCAAGCATGCGGCAAAGAACTACCCGCCAGGCGATGGTCGCACTGGCAATCCCAAACTCAAAACCGGCAGTCGGCTTACTGGAACTTGTAATTCATCTGGTGCTCGATATCCATCCCGCTCCAGCCCTGGCCCGATGCGCTGGGCAGGACGATGCAGTTGAAGGGCTCCTTGCCGGTGATGCCTTTGTATTTTCCCGAGCCGTTGGTGATGGTGTGGGTGCCGCAGCCGAATCTCGGCAGTGCGCCGACAAGCTCGCGAGTATCAAAGGTCGTGAAAATTCGGTCGCCGTCCTTGTCGGTCATGGTGCAGCCGCCGTTCATGTATTTTGACGGGCCGGAATCGATCTTGATCGCAACACAGTGGGCAATCATCTTGTCCATGAGTGGCTTACCCTCCAGATTGGCCGTCGTGCCGACCATTTCCAGCGCAACGGCTTTTCCCAGGTTGTCGACATCGATGGTGTTGATCGGCTGTATGACGTAGTGGATGACGTAATTGATCGTGCCCTGCTTGGGCCAATCAGCGCCCATCGCAACGCCAGTCCACAGCATCAAGGTGGCTGCTGCGCAGAGGAAAGCTCCGGAAATTCGATCTGCTTTCATGATGTGTTCCCTCCTTCAAAAATCGTGCTTGAAAAATCTTTCTGGACGATCCTCCCGGCAATCTGGGGACATGAAAATCGAGCGGAATCCGGCTTTTATCTATCCCCGATTAATTGTTGACTTGTTTAGTATGGTATTCCGGAGATCTGCTTTATTCAATAGGGATTTGTAGAGCTTGGTACTGCGCAAAAAAAGCCCCTCCATGGCAGAAAGAGGGGCGAGGATCGCGAAATTACACGGAGAGAACTCACGTGATCGCTCCGGGCATGACTCCGGGCGATCACGCGTCTTACAGGCTGAACACGTTCATCGTTCCGCCGCCAGGAGCGGCGTTGTACTTGACCAGTTCCTTGTAGCCACCGGCAGCGCCCAGGCCGTCGGTTTCATTGGTCATGCCGAGGTTCATTGCAACACCTGCCCACCCGCCGATACCGGAGAGTACGCCAACGTATTGCTTGCCCTTGTAACCATAGGTGATGGCATTGCCGACCACGCCGGAGCCGACCTGGAACTTCCACAATTCCTTGCCGGTGTTGGCGTCGAGTGCCTTGAACCAGCGATCCAGCGTGCCGTAGAACACCAGGTTGGTCGAGGTAGCCAATACGCCGCCCCAGGCGGAGAACTTCTCCTTGTTGTACCAGACCGATTTACCCTTGAGGCCATCCCAGGCCATGAAGCCGCCCATCACACCTTCGGGGCCGGCGAACATGGTCAGCGTCGAGCCTACCCAAGGCTGGCCGGCGACGTACTTGGATTCAACCGGCTCGTAAGTCATGCACACATGGTTGAGCGGAACGTAGAACAGGCCGGTCTTGGGCGAGAAGGCAGCGGGCTGTTCATCCTTGACGCCCAGTGCGGACGGGCAGATACCTTGTGCGTTATAGTCTTGGTGTGTGGAGAACTTGGGATCCTTGTTAGGCACCCCGGATTTCAGGTTGATGGAAGTTGCCCAGTTGACGAACGGACGCATTTTTTCGGCGACGAGCAGGTTGCCGTTGGTGCGGTCGAACGTGTAGGCGAAACCGTTGCGGTCAAAGTGCGAAGCAAGCTTCTTGCCCTTGGCATCCCACAGGATGACTTCATTCATGCCGTCGTAATCCCACTCGTCATGCGGCGTCATCTGGTAGCCCCAGCGCGCCATGCCGGTATCCACGTCACGCGCGAAAATGGTCATCGACCACTTGTTGTCGCCGGGGCGAACGTCCGGATTCCAGGTGCCTGGGTTGCCGGTGCCGTAATACACGAGGTTCAAAGCGGGGTCATAGGAATACCAGCCCCAGGTGGCGCCGCCGCCATTCTGCCAGCCGTCCTTGCGGGCTTGCGGCTTGAGCCAGGTTTTTACGCCAAGTTCGGTTTCCGGATACTTCAGTTGTTCCTTGGTCAGTGCCTTGAACGAGCCGCCCAGCTTGTTGCCGCCATTTACATCTTCATAGAGGGACAGTGCGCTGTAATGCGGGTTTTCCTTGTTGAAGTCCTTGCCGATCAGCACTTCGTTGTCCGGACCGGAGCTGTAGGCGCGCCAAGCCAATGAGCCGTCCTTGATGTTGTAGGCCGAAAGGTAGCAGCGCACGCCGTATTCGCCGCCGGAGCAACCGGTGACGACCTTGTCCTTGATGATGTGCGGTGCGCTGGTGGTGGAAGCGCCTTCCTTGGTGTTCACGACAGTCACGTCCCAGATTTTTGTACCGGTCTTGGCGTCGAGCGCGACGAGCACGCCGTCATTCTGTTGCAGGAAGATTTTGCCGTCGCCGTAACCCAGGCCGCGGTTGACGTTGTCGCAGCAAAGCAGCGATTGCACCGACGGATCCTGCTTGGGGAAGTACGACCACATGATCTTCTGGTTGTCGCTCAGGTCCAAAGCGTAAACGTTGTTCGGGAACGCGGTGTGGATGTACATGGTATTGCCGATGACCAGCGGCGCGCCTTCGTGGCCGCGGTTGACGCCAGTGGCGAAGGTCCAGGCCAGCTTCAGCGACTTGACGTTGCCCTTGTTGATCTGGGAAAGACGGCTATAGCCGGTGTTGCTGTAGTCCTTGCGGGGATGCGCCCACTGGTTGTCGTCATTCATGAGCTTCATGAGTTCGTCGCTCGCCTGGGCCGATATGCTGAGCATGCCGAGCAGGCTGGTACCGAGAGCAATTTTCAACGGTTGAAATTTCACGCTATTTCTCCAAAGACTAGTTTTATTGATGGCGAAATCAGATTCGCTTGTCGTGATATCGGCGATTGCCGTATCATCGACACAACTCATCTACGCAACTGGCGTGCCAGAGTGCGAAGATGCAGCAAGCGCATCGCGGAAGGCGTTGTCCCGCAAGACTTGGCCGCCGATCTCCGGATGCGTTCGAATAAAAATAATCGGGGAATGAAACGTTTCCCGTTGTCACGGAAATGCACAGGTGTCACCTGCGGGTGGCACAGTCAGCAACGATTTGAACAGGCCCCAGAGGACCCCGTCCATGCAAGATGATACGCAAGCGGTTTTGCGCGCCAGACAGGAATTCTTTTCCGCCGGACGCGTGCAGCAAGGGGCCGTCGCCGAGGCGATAGAGCGCTCCTGGCGGAGATGTCTCGATAACGGCCTCGATACTTCGTCCCAGATCGTCAATGAGCTGATCACGCATGACGAACTCGCGCACAAGTGCGAAAAGAACGAATTGCTGTTGTCACATGCCCGCCCGGAAATGGCGACGCTGAACGAGCAGATTTCGCATACGCGCAGCATGGTCATTCTCACCGACGACGAAGGCTTGATCCTGCACAGCCTGGGCGACGACAACTTCCTCAGCGCGGCACAGCGGATCGCCCTCAGCCCCGGCTGTTCGTGGCACGAAGACCAGCGCGGCACGAATGCCATCGGTACCGCGTTGGTAGACAAGGCCCCGATGACGGTGCAGGGCGCCGAGCATTACATGGAACGGCACCACATCCTCAGCTGTTCGGCGGTCCCCATCTTCGGCGCGGCCAATGAACTGGTTGGTACCCTGGATGTTTCAAACGATTATTTGATGCCGCAACAGCACACTCTGGCGCTGGTCAAGATGGCGGCGCAAATGATCGAGAATCGGTTGTTCCGCGCCAGTTGCAAGGGTGAAGTCGCTTTGCATTTCCACGCCCGGCCGGAGTTCATCGGCACATTGTGGGAGGGCATTGCAGTTTTTTCCGGTGACGGCACGCTGGTGGCCTTGAACCGCAGCGGGCAATTTCAGCTCGAGCTGGTTGGCTCGGCCAGGGGAGTCCATTTCGACAGCCTGTTCGACTTGTCGCTGAATGCAACGCTGGCACGAGGTGCCTCGGCAGAGCAATTGATCTTCCCGCTACGCCTCGCCAATGGTGCGCGCATCTACGCACGCATGGAAATCTCGCTGGAGCGGAGTTCCCTGGCCGCTCGCGCCGAATCTTCTCCGGCACGTCAGAAACGTACTTCTGCTGCCAATTTTGACATGCTGGATAGCGGCGATCCACGCGTCGCGCGTGCCATTGCTCAAGTGAAGATGGTGCTGAAGCAGGAGATTCCCATCCTCATCGAAGGCGAAACCGGCGTCGGCAAGGAGTTGTTTGCCCGCGCCATTCACGATGCCAGCCGACGCAGTGATGGCCCGTGGGTGGCCGTGAATTGCGCTGCGTTGCCGGAAGGTCTGATCGAATCCGAATTATTCGGTTATGAAGAAGGCGCTTTCACCGGCGCGCGCCGCAAGGGCAGTCCGGGCAAGCTGGAGCAGGCGCATGGCGGTACGCTATTTCTGGATGAAATCGGCGATATGCCGCTGGCATTGCAAGCACGGCTGTTGCGCGTGCTGCAAGAGCGCAGCGTAACCCCGCTGGGCGGCAGCAAGGCCAAGGCACTTGATTTCTCCCTGGTCAGCGCAACCAACCAGAAGCTGCGCGAGAAAGTCGAACGCGGCGAGTTTCGCAGCGACCTTTACTACCGCCTGAATGGCCTTTCCGTGACCCTGCCGCCGCTACGCCAGCGTACCGATTTGCCTGCGCTGCTGGACATGCTGCTGCAGATCGAACACGCGGAGCAGGCTGTATTCACGCCGGAAGTGATGCAGTTGTTCCAGACGCATCCTTGGCCGGGCAATATTCGCCAGTTGCATAACGTACTGCGCACAGCGCTGGCGCTTTCTTCCGGGCAGCCGATCAGCGATCTGCACCTGACGCAGGATTTCCTCGATGATCTGGAGCGGTGCGCCGAGGAAGAGATCGAAGCCAGCACGCTCGATAGTATGGCCGACGATGCGATACGTGCAGCCTTGCGCAGCAACGATGGCAACGTCTCGGCAGCCGCGCGCCAGCTCGGCATCAGCCGCAATACGATGTACCGCAGAATGAAGTCACTGGGCTAAACGCCTTTCCGAAGTTTCAATCGCTTTATGCAAGAGAGGCCCTCCCTTCCTCAGAGAAGGGAGGCGTCCTGATAAATTCCTATGGTTCAAGTGGTGAATGACAATTAAATGTTGAGTTGAATGATGGTTCAAAACGCTAGTGTCAGTTGACCTTCGCACTTTCATATAGCAAACGTATTTGCAATTAAACCTGAGCTCGCGCTTAGAGTGGTCGATATGTTTAATACAATTAAAACCTGAGATGGATTAATTAAGTTCAATAAATTCATACTTCTACAGGAAGTATGACCCATTCTTTCTGTAGTGCTTGCGTGGTTGTTCCGAGGTTTTCCCCTCTTTTTTAGTCCTATTACCATTTCTGCAAATGGATGGTATTCACCGTGGACACCATATTTTCGATAGTAGGTGGTTTAGTATAGCGTTAGTTTATATAATTATGTTATAAATCAATAACTTGCAATAATTTTGTCGTTGGATTAGGCTCTGGTTTCCGTATGTAATTTTTTACTAGGAGACCCGCATGTCGAATGACAAAATGATGCAGTCCCTTGAGGCGCTGCTGCCCAAATGTCTTGATGACATCATCACCATAAATCGGGACAAAGCTCGGATTCAGCTTTCGGCCGATGAACAGCTCACTCCCATGATGCAGCCGCTATCAAGCAATAGTGTTCGTGAAACCCTCGATGAATGGCGATTCATCACGCTGAGCTCTCTGGTTGGGGATGAGTTCCGCGTACGTTTGCTGGGCCAGATATCTCGTAACGGGATGGCATGGTTTACGAGTGCTGTGGTGCACATTGACCTTGAACAAGGGCTGGTTCAAACACACAACAGCTTCTACAGACTTGGAACCAAAGGAGAGGGGGAGCCGCCATTCGAGCATCTTGCATGCCTCTGTGCCTGCCTGCACAAACAAGGGGTGGGTGAGGTCTATGGTATTCCACATTTCTTCTACTGACTGATAGGTTCATGACCCTGGAATAGTTGCTCGCCAGTCAACTTATTAATAATGCGTACATTCTGCACATGGGTAGAACGATCCTTCTTGGTTGTTTGCAATAACACACACAAATGCATCTATTGTGCGCTTTAACAGACAAGTAAGCGCATGAGAGCAATCTCGCCTGACACATTGCCTGTACCCGTTCTAGAGGCGAGCTATTCTCTCGGTAAATTGCTAGCGGCTGCTCGCAAAGCGCAAGGCCTGTCGCAGACAGAGCTGTGTGGTTTAGTGGATATTGGCCTCAGTACGCTAGTTGAGATTGAGCACGGCCCCCCCAAAGTCCAGCTAGCCTATTGGCTGACAGTGCTGGAGCAGTTGGGGTTGCTGGAATCGATTACTCGAAGTATTTCAGCCCTTTGTCTCGACAGATATCAGACGCGGTTTCGCTGGCGAAGCAGGAAATGACTGAGCCAGTCTGGCTGTGGCAAGAAGGGGTGATTGAGCCAATTTTGGCAGGTACATTGTCGCGGAATGAGTTCGGGCAGGGGAGATTCAGCTATGACAAAGCATTTGTAGAGGGTACAAAAAACCACGCGCTAGACCCGGTGCAGTTGCGAAACTTCAGCTATCGCTTGCCTGTACGCATCCCTGCAACGTTCCGTAATGGGATTCCTGCAATTATCGCGGATGCCGGACCAGATTCCTGGGGCCGCCGTGTGCTCGAACAGGACTTGGGCTACGTACCTGACCCGCTCGAAGCCCTAGTTATGGTTGTCGATGATGGGGCAGGAAACTTGGCCTTAGGTAACTTATCGGAAAAATCGCCTGTAGTCGAATTGGATTTGGCTGACCTTGCCGAAGCTATTCTTCGTCGGCAAGAAGGTGCTTCGATAAGGGAAATGCGTCTACTCGAGCTATTGTCCCCTAGCACCGCACTGGGCGGAGCCAAGCCCAAGGCTACCGTATTTCGGGATGGGTTCCCGTGGATTGCCAAGTTCCTCGAGCGTGGAGATCCTCCATGCTCCCCGTTCTATGAAGCATCAGCTCTGCGTATGGCTGGGCGACTGGGACTATCGGCATCCGTTGTTGCAGTTGAAAAATTATCGCAGGGAAGAGTTGTGTTGATGGTCAAGCGATTCGACCGCATGCCTCAACCAGGAGGGCTGTCCCGCTTAGGATATGCCAGCGCGCTCACCGTAATGGGAGCGCAAGGTGAGACCCTTGGCGAGTATCGTAGTTACTTGCAATTAGCCAAGAACCTCAAGTCCTGGATCAAGAATCCTGACGTCCTTGCCAGAAACCTGCAGGAGCTGTGGAGACGTATCGCGTTCAACGCACTGATTTGTAACATTGATGATCACCCGCGCAACCACGCATTGCTGCAAAGCAACGGACAATGGAGTTTATCTCCAGCCTTTGATATCAATCCGACTTACATCCCTCGTGAACGTGCTGCGCTGGCCATGCCCTACCTTCGACGACCTGACGGGAAGGTGACTGCACTAATCTGCGCCAAGCACTTAGTACACGCCGCCCCTCTATACGGGCTTGAAGCAGAACAAGCCTATGCAGAATTACTACTTATGGCAGATCGCATCCTCGCTGAGTGGCGCGATGTACTTTCCGAACTCGAGGCTCCGAATGTCGTCCACACTGATCTTGTACCCATGATCGACTGGACGTCACGCCTGCGAAACGAAGCCCTAGGCATGAGCGCGGAAGAACGACGTCCCCCACCCGTCAGGGCGGCAGCACGGTGGCACTGGGCTCCTTGATATACCTTCCCGTGGTGGTGAGAATTCAGTTTTTCGATAGCTCATTCCCATGATGCAGCCGCTAACCAGCATCACCTATAGTAGATTGGTATCGAATTTCGGTGGAAAAGTTGCTGCGGCCCTCGCCTACCAACTGAGTTCCTTATAACTTCTTTGCGATAAATAAATAACTATATATTCTTTCTTTGAATAAAAAGGGTCATCTATAGTAAAGGTCTATTTAAATATTAGGAGCCGCTGAATCATGGCGATCTTTACCGATAATTCGCTCAGCATTGGGCGTACCCCACTTGTTCAGTTAAAACGTGTACTGACTAATCCCGTTGCGACTGTCCTGGCCAAAATCGAAGGGCGTAACCCTGCTTATTCAGTCAAGTGCCGTATCGGTGCCGCCATGATCTGGGATGCGGAACAACGCGGATTGCTGGGGCCGGGCAAGGAGATTGTCGAGCCTACCAGCGGCAATACCGGCATTGCGCTCGCATTCGTCGCGGCGGCGCGCGGCATTCCGCTCACATTGACCATGCCGGAAACCATGAGTGTGGAGCGGCGCAAGTTGTTGGTTGCGTATGGCGCCAAGCTGGTGCTGACCGAGGGGGCCAAAGGCATGAAGGGCGCGATTGCCAAGGCGGAAGAGATCGCGGCATCGGCACCGGAACGCTACGTGCTGCTGCAGCAATTCAGGAATCCCGCCAATCCGGCCATCCATGAAACCACGACCGGGCCGGAAATCTGGGAGGATACCGAAGGCAACATCGATATTCTGGTATCGGGTGTCGGCACCGGCGGGACGATCACGGGCGTTTCGCGCTTCATCAAGCAGACACAAGGCAAGCAGATGACGACCGTAGCCGTCGAGCCTGCCGCCAGCCCCGTCATCAGCCAGACGTTGGCCGGTGAAACGCCCCAGCCGGGGCCGCATAAAATCCAGGGCATCGGCGCTGGGTTTGTGCCGGACAACCTGGACCTCGCGTTGGTCGATGCAGTCGAGCAGGTGAGCAACGAAGAGGCCATCGACTATGCGCGGCGTCTGGCCCGCGAGGAGGGAATCCTCGCCGGCATTTCCTGCGGAGCGGCGACAGCGGTAGCCGCGCGATTGGCATCTCGCCCGGAAAATGCCGGCAAAACCATCGTCGTCATCCTGCCCGATTCAGGCGAGCGCTACCTGAGTTCGGCATTGTTCGAAGGGGTGTTCGATGCGCAGGGGATTGCCGCATGAGCGTGAAACGCTTGCCCACGCCGGACCCGGGGCACATGCAACGCGAGATCGAGTCGGTCGTCGGGGAGTTGCGCGCCTTGCGTGTCGCTTCGCTCGAAAGCCGGCACCGGCTGAATCGTCCGCCCAAGTTGCCTGCGCGCAAGGTGCTGGCGGAGGTGGTCGAAGGATTGTCCGCGGCGCTATTCCCCAATCGTCTTGGGCCGCCAGGGCTGACGGACGAAGGCATCGATTTTTTCGTAGGCCATACGCTCGATGTCGCCTTGCGTGCCTTGTGCGAGCAGGTGGAGCGCGAGTTGCGCTTTTCCGGTACGCACGAGGATTTCGAGCAGCATGCCTGCAGCATCGTGCGCGACTTCGCGCTCAAGCTGCCGGCCCTGCGCGCATTGCTGGATACCGATATTCGCGCCGCATTCGAGGGGGACCCGGCGGCGCGCAGCGTGGACGAGGTGCTGGTGTGCTATCCCGGCATCACTGCCATCACGCACCATCGCATCGCGCATGAACTGCATCGGCTCGGTTTGCCGCTGATTGCCCGTATCATTTCCGAAATCGCACATTCCGCCACCGGGATCGACATCCACCCCGGTGCATCCATCGGGGAAAGTTTTTTTATCGATCACGGCACGGGTGTCGTCATCGGGGAAACCGCGATCATTGGGCGGCATGTGCGCGTCTATCAGGCCGTGACCCTTGGCGCCAAGCGTTTCGCCAGTAACGAGGACGGCTCACTGGTAAAGGGCAATGCACGGCACCCCATCGTCGAGGACGATGTGGTGATCTACGCCGGGGCGACCATCCTCGGTCGCATTACCATCGGCAAAGGCTCGACCATTGGAGGCAATGTCTGGCTCACGCGCTCTGTGCCGCCAGGCAGCACGATCACACAAGCGCAGAACCTGGGTTAACCCTGTCATGAAATCGGGTTAAACTACCTCTGGAATATACAAGCCGACTAGACCGCTAGAGGCTTCAAAAATCGCAAAAACGCAATCTGACCAGACCACTGGAAGGGCGCAGTAAACCCCGATAGAGGTCAACATGGCAGATATTCACGAAGGTCAATCCGCACTGGGCGACGTCGCCGCCCGCACACTAGCCAATGCCACCAAGACGCGGCCGATGATGCCCACCATCACGCCGCGCTGGCTGCCCCACCTGCTCAACTGGATTCCGGTCGAAGCGGGTATTTATCGCGTCAACCGCGTCAAGGATGCTTCCCAGGTCACCGTCGATTGCTCGCAGCGCGACGAACGCGAACTCCCCGCCACCTTCGTGGATTACGAGGAGTGGGGCCGCGAATACATGCTGTCGGCAGTCAATACCGTGCTCGACGTGCATGTGCGCGTCGCCGACCTGTACAGCAGCCCCTACGACCAGACCGGCGAACAGCTGCGCCTGATCGTCGAGACGATCAAGGAGCGCCAGGAAAGCGAACTGCTCAACAACAAGGAATACGGCCTGCTCAATAACGTGGCCAAGGAACAGCGCATCAAGACGCGCAAGGGGCCGCCCACGCCGGACGATCTCGACGAGCTTCTGACCAGGGTCTGGAAGGAGCCCGGTTTCTTCCTGGCGCACCCCAAAGCGATCGCCGCCTTTGGTCGCGAGTGCACGCGTCGCGGTGTGCCGCCGCCCACCGTGTCGCTGTTCGGCTCGCAGTTTATTACCTGGCGCGGCGTGCCGCTGATCCCGTCCGACAAGGTGCCCATCAAGGGCAACAAGTCCAGCATCCTGCTGCTGCGTACCGGTGAATCCCGCCAGGGTGTGGTCGGCCTGTATCAGCCGGGTTTGCAGGGCGAACAGAGCCCGGGACTCTCGGTGCGCTTCATGGGTATCAACCACAAGGCCATCGCGTCCTATCTGGTCTCGCTCTATTGCTCGCTCGCCGTGCTGACGGACGATGCACTCGCCGTGCTCGATGACGTGGTGCTGGACAACTATCATGAGTACAAGTGAGCTGACGATCCCGGCTGACCTAAAAACCCTGGGCTTGCCTGAGGAGGCGGAGCTGGCGCGTTTTGCCAGCGAACTTTATCGTGCGCCGCCGCAAGGACGCGTGTTGGGTGGCGCGGCTGAAGCCGACTCGCCGTTTTATTTCCTGCAGGGCGCGCGGTTGACCGAACCGGGCCTCCACGTGCCGAGCCAGTTCGGGGAAGCGCCGCGTCTTGCGCCTGTCTCCACCGGGCAAGTGCTGGATGTGGGCAAGGTTCGCCGCGATTTCCCCATCCTGCAGGAACGCGTGAACGGCCGGCCGCTGGTGTGGTTCGACAACGCCGCCACCACGCAGAAGCCGCAGGCGGTGATCGACCGGCTGGCGTATTTCTACGCACACGAGAATTCCAATATTCACCGTGCCGCGCATGCGCTGGCTGCGCGTGCGACCGATGCCTACGAGCAGGCGCGCGAAACATGCCGCGCTTTCCTCAATGCGGCCTCCACGAATGAGATCGTGTTCGTGCGCGGCGCCACCGAGGCGATCAATCTTGTGGCGCAGAGCTGGGGGCGGCAGCATACCAATGCCGGCGACGAGATCGTCGTAAGCCATCTGGAGCACCACGCCAACATCGTGCCGTGGAAGAACCTTGCGGACGAGAAGGGCGCCGTGCTCAAGGTGATCCCTGTGGACGATACGGGGCAGGTGCGGCTCGATGCCTATGCGGAGTTGCTCGGCCCCAAGACCCGGCTGGTCGCTTTCACGCAGGTGTCCAACGCGCTCGGCACCATCACTCCAGCGCAGCAGATTGTCGCGATGGCGCATGCCGTCGGTGCGAAAGTGCTGGTAGACGGCGCGCAATCGGTGTCGCACATGCGTACCGACGTGCAATCGCTTGATGCCGACTGGTTTGCGTTTTCGGGCCACAAGGTATTCGGCCCGACCGGCATCGGCGTGCTCTACGGCAAGGAGGCCCTGCTGAACGAGACCCAGCCCTGGCAGGGCGGCGGCAACATGATCGAGGACGTCACATTCGAGCGTATCCGCTATCACGGCGCGCCGGCCAGGTTCGAGGCGGGCACCGGCAATATTGCGGATGCGGTCGGCCTGGGTGCGGCGCTCGAGTACGTGAACAGCGTCGGTATCGAGGCCATCGCGGCCTACGAGCATGCCTTGCTTGAATATGCGACACGGCTGATCAAGGAGGTCCCCGGCCTCCGGCTGGTGGGCACGGCAGCGGAAAAGGCGAGCGTGCTGTCTTTCGTGCTCTCGGGCTACGAGACCGAGGAAGTCGGCAAGGCGTTGAACCAGGAAGGCATCGCGGTTCGTTCCGGTCACCATTGCGCCCAGCCTATCCTGCGCCGGTTCGGGCTGGAAGCCACGGTGCGTCCGTCGCTCGCGTTCTACAACACGTGTGCGGAGGTGGATTTGCTGGTGAGCGTGCTGCACAAACTACGTGCGGCACGACCATTGAAAACCGCCTGATCGATCCTGTAGTAACGGCGTCCGGCCTGGCCGGACGCCTTTTTTTGGAAAGGTGCCATGGCCGTAAAGTCTTTCGTGGATGCCAATTACCGTTTCATTGCCGCCTCGCAGGAAGTCAACGCCCGCATCACGCAACGCCAGCAGGCCTTGGCGCTTTACGTCACGATGACTATCGGCTTGTTGGCCGCACTCGTCGCGCTCAAGCCGGGGGATAGTCATGGCGCGTTGCCTATCGAATGGCTCGTAATGGGATTCCCGGTCGCTTCATCCTGCCTGGCTTTTCTCAATTACAAGGCGGAACGTGCGATCAGTAACCTGCGCCAATTCCTGTCGTCCTTGGAGCGGCTGGAAAATGCGCACGAATCGCTGCCGAGCTACAACACCGAGCCTCGGTGGGCCATGGGCGCGAACAAGGCGCGCCGCTTTCAGGACTACGTCGGAGCCATACTGGTTCTCGGCGGCAATGCCATCGGCCTGGGCGCCGTCATCAAAATCTATCCCGAACGCATGGCGGATAATGTCGTGATCCTCTGGTTCGCGGCAGGCGTGGCCGTGATTTCGCTGATTGCCTTGCTGCTGATTCCGCGATGGAGCTATACGCCCGAGTAGCGTTTCGTTATCACTTACATCTGTTGGTTATATCGTTATTTGTTATAAATATTGGACTGCAAATCAGATAATCAAATACTCTTGCAGCTCTCTTTGCAGGTGAAGCCATGAGCGAAAGTATTGTAGAAATCATTGGGGACGATATCCCGGGCCTCAAGCCCAAGGCGATCATCACTTTCCCAAACCCCCAGCAGATCAGCCTTTCGGTGCGGGCGAGCGCGCTGGTGTTCGAGGACCCCGAGTCGCAGCGTTTGCTGTCGCTCATCGAGCGCGTGGCGCCGAGCGATGCAACGGCCTTCATCATGGGCGAAACCGGTACCGGCAAGGAATTGGTGGCGCGCCATATTCATGCCTTGAGCCCCAGAAGAAACGGTCCGTTTGCCGCCATCAATTGCGGCGCCTTCTCGGAAACGCTGGTGGAAAGCGAGTTGTTCGGCCATGAGCGTGGCGCGTTTACCGGTGCGGTCAATGCCAAGCCGGGCTGGTTCGAAAGCGCCAACGGCGGCACGCTGTTCCTCGATGAGATTGGCGATCTGCCGTTGTCGACGCAGGTGAAACTGCTGCGCGTGCTGCAGGAACGCGAGATCGTGCGTGTTGGTTCGCGCAAGCCGGTACCCATCGATGTACGGCTGGTCGCCGCGACCAACGTCAACCTGGACGAAGCGGTCAAGGCGGGCCGTTTCCGCGAGGATCTCTATTACCGGATCAACGTGGTGCCGTTGCAACTGGCCCCGCTGCGTCAGCGTCCCGGCGATATCCTGCCGTTGACCAAGCACTTCATCTCCACCTATCGGGACCGGCTGAAAACCCGCGAGCCCGAGTTGTCGCCGGAAACCGTCTCGGCCCTGCTTAACTACCCTTGGCCCGGCAATATTCGTGAGCTTGAGAACGTGATCCACCGCGCTTTGCTCGTCTGCGATGGCGTGACGCTGCGGCCCTCCGACCTCAACCTGCCGACGTTGAGTGCGCTGAGCGGTAGCGCTTCTTCAGCCGTCGCTGACAAAGTGCCGGCTTCGCCGTGCACATTGGAAAAAGCGTTTGCCGAGCTGCTCGAGCTGGAGCCGGAAGGCTTGTACGAGCTGGTCAATCGCAAGCTGGTGCTGCAAGCCTACGAGCGTTGCCGCCAGAACCAGGTGCAGACGGCGAAGACACTGGGGATCAGCCGCAATGTGTTCCGTACCTTGCTCAAGCAATATGGCGTGATCCAGTAGCCAGGGCTGTTTTTCCCGCGACAGGGGTGCTGAATTTTCAGCACCCCTTTGTTGTTTCTACAGCCGGCGCCGCCTCAAAACCTCATCAAACCGGCATTTTACGCAGGCACGCTTTCTGCTCACCACATGCTGAACACGGATTCGCGTGAATCGGTGAGTAATTTTCAGGAGAACAATCACATGAATATCGTTGGCGTTACCGGCAGCCTTGCCAGTCCTTCCCGAACCCGTGCACTGGTAGAGTCCGTGCTTGAGAAAGCCGGGCACCGGCAGCCGGCACGCGTGGAGTTAATCGACATTGCGGATTTTGCGAAGGATCTTGGCAGCACCGTGGCCTTTGACCAGATCCCACCCGTGGTAGCAGAAGCCTATGCCAGGCTCGCGGCAGCCGATCTCATCGTCATCGGCACCCCGGTCTACAAGGCTTCTTACACCGGTCTGCTCAAGCATTTTTTCGACCTGATCGACCCGAAACGTCTAAGCGGCAAGGTGGCGATTCTGGTCGCGACCGGCGGTAGCGACCAGCATGCCTCGGTACTGGAATACCAGCTCCGTCCGCTGGCGAGCTTCTTCGGTATCGCGACGGCACCGACGGCCATCTATGCGCGCGACAACGAGTTCCTCAACTACCAGCTCACCAGCGAATCGATTGCAGGCCGCATCGACCAGGCACTGAGTCAGGCATTCAGCCTGCTGCAAGAGCCCAAGCCGGTTGCGCTGGCCGCTTGAACTGGCCCAGCGCCCAAAGAAAAACGGACGCCCAGGCGTCCGTTTTTTTATTGCCGAATACTGCTGCTATTGCGCTTGCGTCAGCACCGCGAGCTTGGTGATGCCGGCGCGCTCGATGGACGCCATGACCTTGGCCACGGACCCATACTGCACCTTCTCGTCCGAACTCAGGTGGTATACCTGGTCGGGATAAGCCTTTTGCCGCGCGAGCAGTTCGCCTTCGAGTTTGTCCTGGGCGATTTCCTGCTTGTCGAGGTACACCTTGCCTGCGTCCGTAATGCTGATAGTGACCGGCTTGCGGTTTTCCGGCGGTTGGGTCGCGGCAGTCTTCGGCAGGTTCACCGTGATCGCGTTGTTGAGCAGCGGCGCGGTCACGATGAAAGCCACCAGCAGCACCAACATGACGTCCACCAACGGCGTGATGTTGATTTCGCTCAGGACTTCTTCGCCTTCGCTGGGATTCGAGAATGCCATTACGCTACCGCTCCTTTCAAGCTGCGCACGACGCCGGATTGCGCGGCGGTTTCCTGCGGCGAGACGGCATTCTCCTGCTTGCGGAGCGTAGCCTTGCGCGACAGGGTGATCAAGTCTGCGGCGAAGTCGTCGAGGTTGATGCTGCTGGTCTTGAGACGGCGCAGGAAGAAGTTGTAGGCCAGCACTGCAGGCACGGCGACGGCAATGCCGTAGGCGGTGGCGATCAGCGCTTCCCCGATCGGGCCGGCCACGACTTCGAGGCTGGCGGAGCCAAGTTTACCGATGTCGGTAAGCGCATGCATGATGCCCCACACCGTGCCGAACAGGCCGACGAAAGGCGCCGTACTGCCGATACTGGCCAGCACTGCCAGGCCGCTCTCGCGCACCACGCGTTCCTTCTGGATCTGTTGGCGCAGTGCACGTTCCAGCACGTCCTGGCGGTCGCCGGAGTGCTTCAGGTCATGATTATGCTCGTCGTCGGCTTCGGCCAGCGCATGAAAACCGACCTGGGCCACGCGGTATACGGGCCCGGCATGATCCTGCAACTCTGAGGCCGCCTGAAGGCTGTTGGCGCTCCAGAATGCGGCGCGGAAATTATTGTTCTGACGGCGCATTCTCCAGACCTGAAAGGTCTTGACCAGGATCAGTGTCCAGGTAATGGCGGAGAACGCGATCAGCGTCCAGAGAACCCCGTCGACGACCAGGGAAGTTGAAGTTGTTGCTGCAGTACTCATCATGACACCTCTTTTACTTGGCTAATTTGAATTCAATCGGAACGGTGGCCCAGCCGTCGATCGGCGTATTGCCTCTCTTCGACGGGACGAACGTCCAGTTTTTTACGGCCGAGACAGCGGCGTCATCCAGTGTCTTGCGACCGCTGGACTGCTTGATCTCGACTTTTTCCGGTTTGCCGCTGGCTAGCACGCGTACCTTGAGCAGTACGGTGCCTTCCCATCCCTGGCGCTGCGCAAAGGCGGGGTAATCCGGCGGCGGATTCTTGAGGTAGGCCGCATAGCCTGTGGCTTCGGTGATCGGCTCTTCCACCTTGGGCGGCGGTGGTGGGGGCGGCGGCGGTTCCGGTGCGGGTTCCGCTGCTACTACCGGGCCGCTTGTCACCGGCGCCGTGGTGTTTTCCGGCACGGTCAGCGTGTTCGGCGCGATGTGCTCTTCCGCCGGAGGCGTGCGCAACGCAGGAGCCGGTGCCGGCTGCGGCGGAGGCGGTGTTTCGCGCTTGACCACCTTGCGGGGCGGCGGGGGTGGAGGCGGCGGAGGCGGTGGTTCGACCTCCTTGGGCGGTTCCACCACCGGCTTGATCAACTCGATCTCGACCTTGTGCTGGGGAGGAAGCGACGGCGAGGAATGGTCGAACTGCCGGTAAGCCCATCCGGCGCCGACATGGAGCAAGACCACGACGCCGCCCAGCACCGCATGGTGCCGCCATGTGATTTCGCGGCTGGCATTATCCAGCGCGCTCAGCGCGGCGGCGCCTGCGGTACGTAACGGTGTTGGAAAGCTTTTTGGCTCCACTGTCTCCTGATGTTCCTGCACGCGCGGGCGCTGCAGAACAGAACTTGTCGGCGCGGCCATCATTCCACCTCGACCTGCGCAAAGTCGGAGAGCACATCCGCCTTGATATCCTGGAAGGCGTGCGAAGTGCGATCCCGCGGGCGTTCGAGTGGCACATGTACGATGCGCTTGATCCGGCCCGGATGCGAATTCATCACCACCACGCGGTCGCCGAGAAATACCGCTTCCTCGACATCGTGCGTCACCAGAATGGCGGTCAGGCCTTCGTGCGCCCATAGGCGTTCAAGCTCCTGCTGAAGCTTGAGACGGGTCAACGCATCGAGCGCGCCGAACGGCTCGTCGAGCAGCAGCAGTTTGGGGCGCAGTACCAGAGCGCGGGCGATGGCCACGCGTTGCGACATGCCGCCGGAAATCTGGTGCGGATAGGCGCGTTCGAAGCCGCGCAGTCCCACGATTTCCAATTGTTCGAGCACGCGGTTGCGGCGCTCGTCGGTCGGCACATTGGTAGCAGAGAAGGCGAGTGCGACGTTCTGCTCCACGGTAAGCCAGGGAAACAGCCGGTGCTCCTGGAACACGATGCCGCGTCCAAGATCGGTGCCCGCGATGCGATTGCCCTGGTACACGATATCGCCCGAGTACTCGAGATCGAGCCCGGCGATGAGCCGCAGCAGCGTCGATTTGCCGCAACCGCTCGCGCCCACCACCGATACGAATTCGCCGGCACGTACCTGAAGGTCGATGCCTTCGAGCACGTGCAGCGTGTTGCCGTTCAACGCGAAAGTTTTCTCTTCCACGTTGATCCTGAGATCCGGTACGACACTGGTGACCTTGCCATGCGTAGCGGGCGCGGCCGTAAATTCGTGGGCATCCGGCAGGGGAATGCCCGCGAGGGTGTCGTTCTTTCTGAATAGCGCCGCTGCGTTGAGCGTCGACATGATGGTTTCTCCAAACACTTGCAAAGACGCCTAACCTTCGCAAGCCCTGTGCCATCATGAATATTCAGATCAAAATCAAAAGGTTAATAATAAAATGGATCGAAAAATCCGGTCATCTGCTGGCTAGGCAACACCCGTGTTGCTGGCAAGCCATCATGGCTGCGTCGTAAGCAGCAAATCAGGCTGAATAAGGCCTGGGTAAAATTTATTCATATGATTTTAAAGGAAATTTTCTTATGGCATGAAGCCTGCTCATGGGTTGTCACTCGGAGAACCTGCTCCCAGTGACATAACTTTGGAGAACAAACGCCATGAGCAAACCCCTCGATACCCTGTGGTATACCCGTTGCCCCGTCCCGACCGGCCTGGGCATCGCCGTCCAGAAAGGATGGCTCAATGAAAGTTTCGCCAGCCAGTGCACCAAGGTCGAATCCCTGCGCGAGTCGAACGACAAGTCCGTGCGCGAATCGCATTTCGATCACACCCTGACCAACTCCGTGCGTCATGGCGGCAACATTCCCGCCATCTGGGCACGTTCCGTCGGCCGCGAAACGCGTGTGCTCGGCCTTTCATGGGCAGATGAAGCGCAACTGATCCTTACGCGTCCCAATACCGGCATTCGCAACGTCAAGGATCTGAAGGGCCGCAAGTTCGGCCTGCCGAAATGGGTGAACGTGCAAATCGACTTCACGCGTGCCCAGGCGCTGCGCGGCCTTGAAAACGCGCTGAAGCTGGAAGGCCTGACGCTGGCCGATGTGACGCTGGTCGATTTTGATATTCAAGCCGGCTATTCCGACGCGCCCGCCAGCAGCAAGGACGGCGTATTCGTGTTTGGCGGCCGTTCCGGCGGCAACAACGAGGAGCTACTGGGCCTGCTGCGCGGCGACGTGGATGCGGTGTTCCTCAAGGGCGCGAGTGCGGTGCAACTGGCACAACAGCTGGGACTGCAAACCGTGATCGATATCGGCGCCCATCCCGATCCGCTGCTGCGCGCCAATAACGGCACGCCGCGCACGCTGACGGTAGACCTCAACCTGATCGAAAACCACTTCGATTCGGCGGTCAACATCGTCGATCAAGTGCTGCGTGCCGAAGCGTGGGCGCATGCGCATCCGGACGAAACGCGCCGCTTCATTGCCCGCGAAACCAACAGCAGCGAGTACTGGGTCAGCGTGGCTTACGGCCAGGATGCCCATGAACGTCTGCGCACCGACTTCTCGAAGCAATCCGTCGAGGGCTTGCAGGATTTCATCGACTTCCTGCATCGCCATGCCTTCATCCCCAATCACTTCCGCGTCGAAGACTGGATCGACGAGCGTCCGCTCAAGGAAGCGCTGGGGCGACAGGCGCTGGCCGCTTAGTCCATTGGGAGCCGCAAGGCTCCCAACCCCGTTATACAAGAGGAAATCATGGAAACAGCAACAACATCACGCCGGTCCGCCCGGCGCTCTCTAGCCTGGCTAGGCGCGCTTGCGCTGGTCTGGGGAAATATCACCGCCGCCGCTGAAGCGCCCAAGGAAGTGCGCATCGCCGCCGTCAGCTACGCCAACGGCGTGAAGGTCGGCTATAACGGCAGTGCCGGCATCGTGGAAAAAGAAGGGTGGCTGCGTAGCGAGCTGCAAAAACGCGGCATCCGCCTGGTGTGGGTGCCGGTGGCGGCGCAATCGGTCGGCGCCACGATCAATGAAGCATTCGCGAACCGCAGTATCGATTTCGCGGGCTACGGCGACTTGCCCTCCATCATCCTGAATGCGGGCGGCGTGGAAACCCGGCTGATCGTTCCGGGCGGTCGCGGCAACAACGTCTACCTGCTCGTGCCTCCGGGCTCCAGGGCCAAGACCCTGGCCGACCTCAAGGGCAAGCGTATCGCGCTGCATCGCGGTCGCCCATGGGAAATCACCTTCGCCCGACTTGCCGAATCGCAAGGCTTCAAGGTGACGGACTTCAAGATCGCCAACCTCAATCCGGGCGCAGGGGCTGCCGCGCTGGCTTCCGGCAGCGTGGATGCATTCGTCACACTGAGCGATGCCTATCCGCTGGTCGACAAGAAGGTGGGGCGCATCCTGTGGTCCACCAAGATTCCGGGGCAGGACTGGAAGATGCGCGCCGAGTTATGGGCGGACAAGCGCTTCATCGAAAAGTATCCGGACATTGCCCAGATTGTGGCGACTGCCTACGTGAAAGCCGCGTATTGGTCCGCGCAGGATGCTAACTATGAGGAATTCATCCGTATCGCCGTGGCGAGCGGCCAGAGCGACAACGTGGCACGCCGCGAATACGCCCAGGATACGGTGAGCTGGAAGAATCGCTGGAATCCCGAGTTCGACGATTTCGTTACCCAGCATTATCGCAACGCGATTAGCTACAGCCGCCAGGTCAATTTGATCCGCCGCGATGTGGACGTGCAGAAACTGTTCGAGCCGCGCTTCGTCAGGCAAGCGCTCAAGGATCTCGGTATCGAGCATTACTGGGATGCGCCGGTCGTGGCCGGTAGCACCAGGAAGGGAGTTTAAGCATGGGTGCCCGCACGTCATATTCCGAGGGGTGGCACAAGGCCCTCTGGTTCGCCTCGCCGCTGGCCCTGCTGCTTGCCTGGCACTGGGCATGCGAAGCCGGCCTTTTTCCGGAGCAGATCCTGGTTTCGCCGCAACGCGTGCTCGAGGCCGGCCGCGAGCTGTGGGAGAGCGGCGAGCTGACCCTGCATCTGCAACAAAGCCTGCACCGGCTCGGTATCGGTTTCCTGTTCGGCGGATTGCTTGGCCTGGCCTTCGGCATACTCATGGGCCTTTCGAAGTCGGTAGAACAGGCGTGCGGACCTTTTTTTAATGCCATCCGGCAAGTACCCATTGTGGCGTTCATTCCGATGCTGGTCCTGATTTTCGGGGTCGAGGAAACCTTCAAGATCATCGTCGTGGCCAAGGCGGCCTTCTTCCCCATCGCGCTCGCGACGTTTGACGCGGTGAAGGGGATTTCGCCCAGTTATTTCGAAGTGGCGCGTGCCTACAAGCTCCCGACCCGTGTACTGATATGGCGTCTCGTACTGCCGTCCACCATCCCGCCGGTGCTCACCGGCGTGCGCATCAGCCTCGGGCGGTCGTGGATGGTACTGGTCGCGGCGGAGCTGTTGGCTGCCGATAGCGGCATCGGGCAGATGATGGAAATGGGGCGGCAGATGTTCCGCATCGACATCGTCATGCTCGGCGTGGTGATCACGGGCCTCATCGGCTTTACGCTGGATCGGGGATTTCGCGGCCTGGAAGGCCGTCTGGTGAAATGGAAGTATCAATAATGCGTATTGGACTGAACTGGATCAGGCATCCGCTTGCCAAGGGGCTGGCGCTGCCGTTGTTGATGTTGGTGGCCTGGGAAAGCGTTTCGCGGCAAGGCGGGGCGCATGCTTATGCCTTCGTGCCGCTCGCGGATATCTGGCGCGGGCTGCTGGAAGTGCTGGCCTCCGGCGAGTTGCAGGGCAGCCTGTTTGCCACCTTGCGCACCATGCTCACGGGCTTGCTCATAGGCGGCAGCCTGGGCCTGGCGATTGGCGGGCTGATGGCGGTTTCCCGCGTGGTCAATATGATCGTGGGGCCGCTCTACCATACACTTCGCCAGGTGCCGATGCTGGGACTGGTACCGTTGTTCGGGCTATGGTTCGGTACCGGCGATACCGCCAAGTACATCATCGTCAGCCTGGCAGCGTTCTACCCCATGGTGCTCAACACCTACGAAGGGATTCGCCAGGTCGAGCGCAAGCTTATCGAGGTCGGCACCGTATATCGTCTCTCGTCGTGGCAGATGACGCGCCGCGTGCTGTTGCCGGGCGCACTGCCCTCGATCTGGACCGGCGTCATGCATGCGCTCGCATTCGCCTGGATTTCCACGGTCGGCAGCGAGCTGCTGTTCGTTTCAGGCGCGGGGCTGGGCACGCTCATGCAAAACGCGCAGGCGGATTCCCGCCTCGATATCGTCGTCATCGGCGTCGCCAGCATCGGCGTCACGGGGCTGCTGCTCAATCAGCTTTTTTCCCGCGTTCGTTATCTCTCCCTCAAGGGCCGCATCGCCCGCTGATCGTTTCCCGGCCATCCCACCGGATGGCCGGCGCTCCCTGTTTCCAATGCCTGTTGACCCACAAGCAATCTGCCTGCGTGTTGCTGCTTAAGCAGCAGCACTGTTCGGGTAAATGCTGGCCTGTAAATAAAATTAAATAAATGCAAACAGAAACTTACATCGTATTAGCCAAGGTGGCACGCTCCATGCGATAGGCATAACCGCATGCAATTGCACCCACGATTTCGTCTTACATAAAAGAAAGTGAACGGATAAATGAATCATTACTTATTGAATCAGGATCAAGGGGCAGCCGCGGTATTCCGGGTGAAGCCGCTGGCCAGGTCGCTCTCCCTCGCGCTGGCATTGTCCGCGTTTCCGGCCTATGCCGCTGAAGCCACTCCTCCGGCCGAGCTGGCAGCCGCACCTGCGCCCGTCACCGACGCAGCTGCGCCTGCAGCGACATCCGTACAAGCGGAAAGCACCAGTGCGCTGCCGTCCGTCACGGTGACGGCGCAAAAACGCGAAGAAAGTGTTCAGAAGGTCTCCACGGCGATTACGGCGCTGGGCGGCAAGGAACTGCTCGAAGAGGGCGTCGGCCGCTCCGCCAGTGAAATCCTCAACTATGTACCCAACGCATCCGCAGGCACCCAGCAGCACGGCCGCCCGCGCTGGTGGATTCGCGGTGTGGGCGCCGGCCAGCAACAGTGGGATTTGTCGAGCCCGGTCGGTTTCTATCTCGACGAGGTCTACATCAGCAACGCCAATGCCACCGGTTTCCCGCTGTTCGACCTGGATCGCGTTGAAGTGCTGCGCGGTCCGCAAGGCACGCTGTGGGGCAAGAACACCACGGGCGGGGCGATCAGCGTGGTTTCCAAGAAGCCTTCCTTTAACGAATCGGACAACGATGACTATGTGAAGGTCGATGTCGGCAGCTACAACGAGCGTCTGGTGCAAGGCGGTGTCGGCGGCGTGATTGCCGACGAACGCCTGGCCGGCCGGATTTCCTTCCATCAGGAAAATTACGACGGTCACTTCAAGAACCAGTTCGACGGCAAGGATGGGGGCGGTCTGGAGGATGGCGCGTTGCGCGGTCAATTGCTGGCGATACTGTCGCCAAATCTTGAGGCGTTGCTGAATGTGCACTACCGCAAGTACGAAACCGATGGAGCTATCCGCGGCACCAAGAGTTATGCTGCCAATGGCGTACTGCGTAACGGTTATGCTCCCAGCAGGGACACTCAGGACGTGGACTCCAACGCCGAGGAAAGCAGCGACGCCAGCCAGAACGGCGTCAGCCTCAATCTCAAGTGGCAGTTGGGGCGGTATGCGCTGACTTCCATCACGGGGTATGAGGATTACGATAGCGAATCCCTCTCCGACGGCGACAGCACGCCGTTTGAAATTTCCCGTAATCATGCCGAAGGCACCAGCCGTCAATTCACGCAGGAATTCCGCCTTGCTTCGCCGCGTGAAGACCGCTGGAACTGGCTGACGGGGCTGCATTACTTCAATGAGGATGTGGATTACGAGTCGCAGAATGCCAAGCTGCCCGCAAGTGCTGTACCTGGACGTGCCGGCGGACCCGGCGGTGCGACTTTCAATGCATCCGACCTGAATCACAAGGCGCGCAGCATTGCACTGTTCGGCAGCACCACCTACAACTTCACCGAGCAGTTCAACACGACCTTCGGCCTGCGCTGGACGCGTGAGCGCAAGGAGTACGACCTGAACCGTATCGGCTCCACCGGCCTCGGCACATGGAGCAACCTCGGTCAGTGGTGGAATTCCTATACCGGAGCTGTCCAAGCCGCAGGCACCCAGACTTCCGGCACCTTCAACGTGAGCGATTCCAAGACGTGGAGTGCGGTGACGTACGACATCACCCCGGAATTCAAGATCACGCCGACGGACCGGGTGTATTTCAAGCATGCGCACGGGGTGAAGACCGGCGGATTCAATACCGCGGCCACCAACCTGCTGGGTATCAATACCGTCAAGCCGGAGAAGCTGGATTCGTATGAGCTGGGGTACAAGTCGGAATGGGCTGATGGCCGCGTCAACTTCAACGCCAACGTGTTCTATTACGACTATAAGGACATCCAGATCAACGGCGTGGCCTTCAATTCGAATGCCGGTACCACGGTGTCGTACCTGCAGAATGCCGACAAGGCAAGTGTGAAGGGTGCCGAGTTCGAAATCGAAGCGCTGCCGACCGAAAACCTGCACCTCAACGCCAGCCTGGGTCTGCTCGATGCGGAGTACAAGAAGGGCACCATCCTGACGACGGGTGAGGATATTTCCGGCCGCGATCTGGTGCGCTCGCCCAAGGTGACGTTCCAGGTTGCCGCCGACTATCGCATCCCGCTGGAGAACGGCAGCAAGGTCGTCGTCGGTGGGGATGCGCGCTACCTCTCGCATCAGTACTACTACGTGACTCCCCAAGGAGTGGATGCGAGCGGCACAGACCGCAAGATCCTGGAGCAGGACGGCTACACCCTCGCCAATGCGCGTATCTCGTATTCCACCCCCAAGGAGAAGTACACGTGGACCGCCTACGTGAACAATCTCTTCGACAAGGAGTACAAGAACCACACGCTGAGTGCCTTCCAGAACGGTACCGTGAACGGCGACTATGTCTACTGGGGCGCGCCGCGCACCGCGGGCGTGTCGTTCATCACCCGTTGGTAATGTTGTGACGGCAGGCGCCCGGGTGCTTTACGTGCCCCGGCGCGCTTTCGCATTTTCTGGCGCGCCTTGCGGTGCGTCTTCCGGTTGAAAGTTCATGACCACCATCCAAAGCACTCTTTACCGAATTTTCAAAGCCGTGCGGCGTCCGCCATTTTCGCTGCACGACTATCCCTTGTTGCGCTGCATCGCGCTCTATCGCGAAATGCCGTGGCGGTTTGCGCTCACAGCGGCGCTATTCATCGTGCTCAACCTCAGCCTTGCGTGGCAGCAATGGCTCATCGGCGAAGCCATCCACGATGTCGAGCGCGGCACGGCAGTGGTCCATCTTCCCGATGGCAGCCTCGACTACACCGTGGGCTGGCATTGGCTGGCCCTGCTGCTGGCCGTGGCACTGGGGCGCGGCGTGATCCAGTACCTCGCGGGCGTCATGGCCCTCGTCATCGGGCAGGAGCTGTTGTTCAACCTGCGCGAACGCATTCTGGTGCAGGTGCAAAACCTCGATTTGGCGTACCACCTCAAGCATGGCGTCGGCGAGTTGGTGACGCGCACGACCCGCGATGCGGACAAGCTGCGCGATGCCTTGATCAGTTTCTGGCGGCAAGTAGTGGAAACCGCGCTGGTCGTCATCGCCACCATCGGGTTGCTGGCGTGGTACGACCCCAGGCTGGCAGTGGTGCCCTTGCTGCTCACCCTGGTCGGCATCGGCATTTTCGTCCGCCAGACCGGCCGCCTCGTCGCGCTGGACCGGGCCACGGGCGCCGCCTACGACGCCGTCAATCAGGAGCTTTCCGAAGGGGTGAACGGCGTGCGCGTGATCAAGGCATTCGCACTCGAAGAGCGTCGCATCGCGCGCTTCGAAACGCATGTGCGGTTCTTCGTCCGGCAGGCGCAAACCGCCGTGGCCTTTGCCGCGAGCCGCATTCCGTTGCCGCAGGCCGTCGTGGCCTTGAGCCATGCCTGGATATTGGCGTTCGGCACGCATCTGGTGATCGAGGGGCGGCTCAACCTCGGCGAACTGGTCGCATCGCTCATGATCGCCAACACCTTGGTGTTCCGCATCGAAGGGGTGGGGCGCGTGATGCAGATTTTTGCGGATGCGCGTGCTTCCGCCGCCCGCATCTGGGAATTGCTCGATGCGCGACCGGTCATCGTGGGCGGCCGCGATGTGCTGCCGCAAGGCCCGCTCGGTCTCAGGCTCGAAGGCGTATCGCTCGCTGCGCCGGGGCAGGGACGCGCCATCCTTACCGACTGCTCGCTACGCATCGACCCGGGCGAGATCGTGGCGTTGGTCGGCATGACCGGCTCGGGCAAGAGCACGCTCGCCAGCCTGTTCCCGCGGCTGGTCGATGCGGATGCGGGCGAAGTGCTGGTCGGCTCCGACCGTTTCGGCTGGCGCAATGTGCGCAAGCTCGACCTCGCCGCCCTGCGGAAACAGGTGCATGTCGTGCCGCAGGAAACCTTTCTGTTTTCGGATACCTTGCGCGCCAATCTGCAGGTCGCCCATCCGGACGCCAGCGAAGAGCGCATGCTGCATGCGCTGCGCCTCGCCCATGCGGAGGAGATCCTCAAGCGCATGTCCGCCGGCTGGGAAACCCGCCTGGGCGATCGCGGCGTGACCTTGTCCGGAGGACAGCGCCAGCGCATGGCACTGGCCCGGGCGTTTCTTTCGCAGCCTGCCGTGCTCGTGCTGGACGACGCCACAAGCGCGCTGGATGCGCTGACCGAGCGCGAGATCCTGCACAACCTGCGACGTCTGAACGAGAGCGGCACGAAATTGACTACCGTGCTGCTGATCGCGTCCAAGCTTTCCACCGTGCTGCTGGCCGACCGCGTGCTGTTGCTCGCAGACGGCCGCATCGCAGACCAGGGCAGCCATGCGGAACTGGCCGCCCGCAACCCCGCCTATCGCGATCTGCTGGGAGTAGACGATGAGCCAGGATAACCGCGCCCTGCGCCCCCTTTCCGATATCGAGCTGGAGCAGATGCTCGCCAAACAGCACCTCGACCGTGGCATGTTTCATCGCCTGCTGCCGCTGCTGGCGCCGGTGCGCCGGCAGATCGGCCTGGTCGTGCTGGTGGAAGCGCTGCTGGTGACGGCGATCTTCGTGCGTCCCTGGTTCATTGCCCAGGTGATCGACCATGGGGTCAGGCAGGAAGGCGCCGTCTGGAGCGCTGACTGGCGCCTGGTTGCCTGGATGTCCGCCGGCATCGCAGGCATATGGATGCTGCGCTTCCTGCTGGCGGGTATTTCCCAGTACTTCGCCGGATTGGCCGCGATCCGCGTGCTCAACGATTTGCGTATCCAGGTGTTCCGGCATATCCAGTCGCTCAGCGTCAGCTACTTCGACCGCTCAAAGGCTGGGCGCATCATTTCCCGCGCCGACCGTGACATCGATGCGCTCGAGCCCTTGCTGATCCAGGGGCCGCCCGAGTTGCTCTCCGCCATTCTGCGCTGCTTCGGCGCGGGCATCCTGCTGTGGCTGATTTCGCCGCTGCTGTTCTACAGCCTGGCCGCCATCGTGCCCATCCTCGGTGTTGCCACCTGGCTGTTCAAACGGGTGTCGCAGAACAACTGGGCCAAGGTGGCGGAGAATCGGGCGCGGTTTACCGCCCACTTGGTGGAAACGGTGTCCGGTGTCCGCATCCTCAAGCAGACGGTGCAGGAAGAACCCAATCGCCTGCGTTATCGCGGCCTGCTGCACGACTTCAACCATGCCTTGATCGGCGGCAACATCCGCGCCGGCTGGTTCCTGCCGCTGACCGGCGTGCTGAGCACGGCCGGCACGGCGGTGTTGCTGCTGGCGGGCGGGCACGAGCTGGCCATGGGCAAGATCACGCTGGGCGAGCTGACGCAGTGCTTGTTTTACGTGTTCCTCTTCCTGGCTCCGCTGCAGGAGCTTAATGATTTATTCGAGCGTTACACCACGGGTGCGGCTTCGGCGCAGCGCGTGTTTCTCATGCTGGATACCCAGCCGGAAATCGTCGATATGCCGTTTCCTGCCAGGCTCGGAGAAGTGCAGGGCCACGTCGAGTTCAGCCGGGTTAGGTTTGCCTACGATCCCACGGCTCTCAAGCCCGTGATCGAGGATTTCAATCTCACGATTCCAGCCGGGCAGGTGCTTGCCATTGTCGGCCCCACCGGCCACGGCAAAAGCACGCTGGTTCAGTTGCTCACGCGGTTCTATGAAGTGCAGGGCGGCGCGGTGCGGCTGGATGGTTACGACGTGCGCGAGCTGGCCCAGCATCAGCTGCGGCGGCATGTGGGCGTGGTGCTGCAGGACAACGTGCTGTTCAGCGGTAGCGTGCTCGATAACCTGCGGCTGGCCGCGCCTGATAAAAGCGACGACGACCTCGTCGCGGCGATTGCCGAGCTGGGTGCCGACGAGGTCCTGCAGCGGTTGCCGCATGGCTATCACACTGAAGTCGGCGCGCTGGGTTGCCATCTGAGCCAGGGGCAGCGCCAGCTGGTGTGCCTGGTCCGCGCGTATCTCGCCAACCCGGCGGTGCTGGTGCTGGACGAGGCGACCTCGGCCGTCGACATCCACACCGAGCGGCGCATCCAGCATGCGCTGCGTCGCCTGTGCGAAGGGCGCACCGCCATCATCATCGCCCACCGCCTTGCCACCATTCGCGACGCGGATCGTATCGCCGTCATCAAGAACGGCCGGCTGGCGGAACTGGGCAATCACGACACCTTGCTGCAGGCAGGCGGGGAATACGCCGCGCTGTACAGCACCTACAGCCCGTCCTTGCTGGACGAGCCCCAAGTCGCCTGATGCCGCTGGCTCAGGGTGTTGCCGCGTCAGCAGTGTGCTGTTGGCGCGACAACAACCGGCTCGCTTCCAATAAACCGTCCGTACTCACCGCGCTTCAGGTTTACGAAGCAATTTCAAAGAGATAGATGGTTCACTTCCCCCTTTTCCGGTTTGGCACGCTCCCTGCAAACATTGAGCGAGCTTGTTTTCTTGGATTTGGGAAATTCGATATGAACGACATTGAATTGAATACGCCGGGGCGATCGTTGCATGCAGCTGTTGTACGTATCGCGCATGCCTTGCGCTTTATGATCGCGGCACTGGTGATGCTGCCTTCCTTGTCAGGTGCAGCGGAGTTGCCGAAGTCAGTGCGCATCAGCACGTTTGCCTACGTTGACAACGGTGTCACCTCAATACGTTTTACGCCGCTGGTGGACCGCGTGCTCGAAGAGGGCTGGCTGGAGTCGGAACTCAACAAGCGCGGGGTCAAGCTGGAGTGGTATCCAGTGGTGGGCGATACCGGCGCGGTGACCAACGAGGCCTTCGCCGGCGGGCGCATCGATTTTGCCAATATCGGCGACTTGCCTTCGGTGCTGCTGAATGCGGGCGGGGTACGTACTGCCGTGGTAGCGCCGAGCGGACGCGGCAGCGACATGTATCTGCTGGTGCCGAACAACTCGAAGGCGAAGTCGATCCGCGAGCTCAAGGGCAAGCGCATCAGCGTGCATCGCGGACGTCCATGGGATCTCGGCCTGCGCAAGCTGATCGAGTCGGAAGGCCTCAAGGTCAGCGATTTCAAGATCATCAACCTGGCTCCCGCAGCCGGCGCGGCGGCACTCGCTTCCGGCAAGGTCGATGCGCACTTCGCCAACAACGGCTACCTGCTGGAAGAGTCGCGGCTGGGCAAGATTATCTGGTCCACCAAAGGCAAGGCGCCGCACTTCAAATATCGCGCGGAAGTCTGGGGGACGCGAGCGTTCATCGACCGCTATCCGGAGCTGACCCAGATTGTGGTCACGGCCTTCGTCAAGGCGGCCTATTGGGCCTCGCAGGACCAGAACCGCGAGCAGGTTATCCGCATCTCCACCCGCAATCGCACGCCGGAAACCGTGGTTCGCAACAACTACGACGATCCTAGCCTGAGCTGGAAAGACCGCTGGAGCCCGCTGTTGGACGACGCGGTGTACGAGCATTTCCGCAATGTGGTCGCCGCGGCACAGGCCGAGCGGCTAATCCGCAAGCCGCTCAATCCGCGCGAACTGGTGGAGCCGCGTTTCGTGAATGCCGCCTTGCGCGACCTCAAGCTGGAAGGCTACTGGACGCCCTGGACCGACCAAACCGCGAGCAAGCCGAAGGAGCTGAAATCGTGACCCAAGCAAAACGACAACTGGTATTGAATGCCTTCTTCATGCGCTTCGGCCATCACCCGGCCGCCTGGCGCCACCCGTCGCATCGCGGCAACGGCCGGCCGGATGTACAGTACTGGCTCAATGCGGCCAAGCTGGCCGAGCAGGCCAAGTTCGATGCATTCTTTCTCGCGGATTTCATTGGCCGTTCCGGCAGCCCGCGCGATCTTGAACAAGGCAGCCGCAACGGCGTGACCTTCCAGTTCGAGCCGTTCACGCTGATCTCGGCGATTGCCGCAGTCACGCAGCGCATCGGGTTGATTGCCACCGTCAACACCAACTTCAGCGAGCCCTACAACGTGGCGCGCCAGTTCGCCTCGCTGGACCACATCAGCGGCGGCCGTGCCGGTTGGAACGTAGTGTCGTCGCTGTCCGAGCATACCGCGCGCAATTTCGGCATCGCCGATCCGCTATCGCATGAAGAGCGTTACGAGCGCGCCGAGGAGTTCCTGCATCTCACCCGGTTGTTGTGGGATAGCTGGGAGGATGACACCTGGGATCACCCGGATCGCGACAGCGGCCTCTTCTACAAGACGAGTGCGGCGCATCCCGTGACCCACGCCGGCAAATATTTCGCGAGCGAAGGATTGCTCGACGTTGCACGTCCGATTCAGGGCTATCCGGTCATCGTGCAGGCGGGCAATTCCGACACCGGCCGCGAGTTCCTCGCGCGTCAGGGCGAGATCACCTATTGCTCTGCACAGTCGCTGGACAACGCCAAGGCGTTCTACGCCGACGTGAAGGGGCGCATGGCGAAATACGGGCGCGACACGGAAAGCCTCAAAATCACGCCGGGGCTGTCAGTGGTGGTGGCCGGTTCCGATGCCGAGGCGCAGGACAAATTCGGCGAGTTGCAGAACCTCATCGATTTCAGCCACGGCGTAAACATCAACGGCGTCGATGTCACCGGCTATCCGTTGGATGGCCCGCTGCCCGACCTGCCGGAAGGCCCGAACGGGAAGGGCCGTTTCCGCCAGATGGTGGAGCTTGCACGCCGCGAAAATCTCACCATCCGCGAACTGGTGCTGCGCTTCAGCGTGTCGCGCGGCCATGTGCAGGTGGTGGGCTCGACCAAAACAGTCGCCGACACCATCGAGCAGTGGTTCGTCGAGCGCGGGGCGGACGGCTTCAATGTCGTGCCGCCGCTGCTGATTAACGGCTTCGAGGATTTCGTGCGGCTGGTCGTGCCCGAATTGCAGCGGCGAGGCCTGTTCCGCACCGAATACACCGGCAGCACGTTGCGCGAGCACCTCGGCCTGCCGACGCCCCCCAACCAGCATCTGACCACCCGTACCGCGAGCAAGCACGATGACCTCCACGTCCCAACACCGGCTTAACCCGACGCAGTTCGCCTATGCGTTCGTGTCGCTGGCCCTGATCAGCGGCATCACGATCGGGATGAACAAGGTCCTGGTCACTCTGCTGGCCCTGCACCTCAACGCGGAGTCGTGGCAGATCGGGCTGCTGATCGGCGCCGAAAGCCTGTCCATGATGCTGCTGTCCTTGCCGGCGGGCATCTACATCAGCCGGCTGGGGCCGCGGCGCGTGTATGCGATTGCCAGTCTCGGCGCGATGGTGCTGTATCCCGTCATCGCCTATGCCGGCACGTGGTATCTGGCGGCGATCTTCCTGTTCATCGCCGGCATCTGCATCCCGTTTCGCGTCGTCTCGATGAATACCTCCTGGCTGGAACGCCTGCCGGAAGTCGGCACCCACCGCGGCGGCTGGTACCGCGGCACGCTCATGCTGGGTATCGGCTTGCTCGGGCCGCTGCTCGGCAATCTTTCCTCCGCCCATTTCGGTGTGCACGGCAGTTATTGGATTACGAGCGCGCTGTTCGCCTTCATGTCGGTCTACGGCTATTTCGTGCTGTCGCAGACGCGCTCCAGCGAATCGTACGACCGCATTGGCCTTGCGCTGCGCGACATGCTGCGTCACCTGCATGACCCGGTGGTGCGCCAGGTGTGCATCTTCGACGGCCTGGGGGGCATGGTGCGGGGCTTCTTCGGCACCTTCATCATCGTGATCGCCGTGCGCCAGTTCCATTGGAGCGAGCAGACCGGCATCACTCTCATGGTGATCGAGGGCGCGGCCTTCGTCTCGGTGCTGTTGCTGCTGGGGTCGTTCGTGACCCGTCTGGGGGAAGTACGGACCTATACCCTGAGCCACACCACCATGGTGCTGGGCCTGCTCATTCTCGGGCTCAGCGACGGGGTGGTAGGGCTCGCCATCGGCGCGCTGCTCCAGGCCGTCGGGCAAGGGTTCAACCACCTGGTCAACGTATCGCGCCTCGCGCATTCTGGCCGCAACATGGGGCATGTCTCGGGGTTGTTCACCATGGTCGGCATGGCGGGCGGGTTCCTCGGCGCAACCTTGGGCGGCGTCTTGAGCAGCGGCTTTGTGCTGCAGGACATCTTCCTGCTCTGGATTCCGGTCTGGCTCGCAGTGTGCCCCGGTTTCCGGGCCTTCATCGGCCGCTGGAAACCCGCACGCGCCTAGCCCTGTATATACCATTTCAACAAGGAGATAGCCATGACGACAGCAGTAAAAAGTGTGGATGCATATCCACCGCAAGCACAGGAATACCTGCGCGAATTCGGGCGCCAGATCGAGCAGGCCGGACAGGTGCTGCTCGACTGGGGCAGCTTGTCGACGCGCGGGCAGGGCGCCTATAACGCCGGCATCCGGATTCCCGGCCAGCAGGCGTTCGTGCTCGGGACGTTTGGCGAGGCGGCGGTAGTGGATTTCGACGGCAACGTCGAAGGCGAGCTGAGCCGCAGCCTGCGCGAGGTCATTGCGGTCTATACAGCGGTATTCAAGGAGCGCGACGACCTGCAGGCCGTGCTGCATACGCATTCGCCCTACCTGACCGCGCACGCCATCGCCCACAAGCCGTTCAAGATTCAATATTGGTCGCTCGCGAAACGCGCTGGTGCGAAAGAAATCCCCCTGAGTGAATGGGCGCCGCGCTATGCGCCCGAACCGGTTGTCCAGTCGCTGCGTGCGCATCCGGATGCCCCGGCCGTGCTGCTGCGCAACCGCGGCTTGTTTGCTTGGACGCCGCATACGCTGCTCGACCTGGCGCAACTGCTGAATGGCTTGGAAGAAGGCGCGGAAATCGCCGTCTATTCCGCGCTGCTGGGCGGTGGTAAGGACTTGCCGGAAGGTGCGCTGGATACGTTCCTCAAGCAGCGCAAGGGATAAAGCGGCCTGTCGGAAGATACGCCTCCGGTGGTTGCCGGAGGCGTTTTTGTTTCTGTGGTCAGACTGGCTGCCAGGCGCGGCCGGGGCCGGGCTGGTCCGGGTTGCCTTCGATGCGGATCAGCTTGGCCGGGCCTTCGCGCCGGGGCGAGTGGATTTCGCCCTCGTTATAGACGCGCGCGGTGCCCGGCCGCAGCGTGGCCGAATCTTTCAGCCGCACCTTGCCGGGCTTCTGTTCCGATGCCGCCTCCACGATCTCCCATCCGTCCATGGTGGTTTCACCGCTGACCTGTCCGTAAATCGCCCACGAATCGCCGTGGTCGTGCGGCTGGGTGCGGCGGGCTTCCTTGAAGACGTGGCCAAGGATGGCAAATCCCAGGTCGGGGTCCTGATACAGCACGCGGCGTTGCGGCTGATCGTCGCCGAGATGCTGGCGTGCGAAATCTGCGTCCTGCACTACCTGCTCCAGTAATTGGCGTACCTGTTCTCGTCCCTGGGGGCCGGGATCGGCAAGCAGTGCGGTGCGAACGTCGTTGGAAAAGGATTCCAGCGTAATGCTCATGTGAGTCTCCCAAAAATTCGAATCGAACGGCGCCTGGCCTGCTGAGAAGTCTTGCTGGCAAGCACCGGGTGAAAAATGTTCGCAGGGTTCATGCCAGCTTGTGGCGGCAATGGCCGGAATCTGGGAAATGCTGCTCTGACAGGGCTTTGCCGCGAGAGGTTGCCCGATGGGCGTGTGCGGCAGTGGAGACATCTGCATGGTTTTCAGCACTTCTGTTGTCCGGCCTGCTGGATAGCCAGCAGTCACAGGTCGGCAGCGTGTGGCTGGGCCGTTTTCAGGTGCACCTTGTTGCGCGTATCAATTTGAAAAATAAGGATTTGTTGAGCTGAAATGCCACGTTCTCCTGACTTGGCACACTTGCTGCAAAACCAGAGTCGCTTATCCACAAATTGAAGTCTCGGACTGAGCCGAGCAGGAGAACACAATGACAACGGAATTTATCTGGCAGCTTCCCACGAGCGGGGATGGGCGCTACGGCAATGCAGTCAAGCAACGGCGCGGCGAGCGCGCTTCGAGCGAACACCCGTATTCGCCCGGCGTAACCGACCCGCGCGGACAGAAATTCAACTATCTCGACCACTTGCATCAGGTGGCGCGTGCAGCCGATCTGGCTGGTTTCGATGGCATCCGCATTCCGGAAGATCAGAATGGCGACGAGCCCTGGATTGTTGCAGGCTATGTGGCGCGCGGCACCCGCCGACTCAAGTTGCTGACCGAGTTCGAGGCTTCGCGCGGTTCGGCTGTGTATGCCGCGAAGAATGCCGTGAGTTATCAACGCTTCACCGGTGGCCGCTTTGCCTGGCAGATCAAGGCTGGCGGGACCTCCGAACAGCGCCGTGCGCTGGGTGATTTCGCGAGCGACGCGCAACTGCTGCCGCGTATCGAGGAATTCGTCACTGTCGCGCGCGGCGTGCTGACCGAGGCGCCTTACAGCTACAAGGGTGAGCATTTCGAGGTGTTGAACGGTGGCTTCCGTGGAGCGCTGGCCAACCAGGCTGTTCCGCCGGTCTTCCTTTCAGGCGCTGCTCCGGAGAATCTTGCCCTTTCCGCGAAGGTGGCCGATGTGCACGTCTTCGACGCAGCCCCGGTCGTTGCTGTCCAGAATGGCATCGCGACCCTGGCGGCATTGGCCGCCACGCACGGCCGCAACCCGTCGTATGGCTTGCGTATCGACATTGTGGCCCGCGAAACCGAAAAGGAAGCGATTTTCGATGCGCGCCGCTACTGGGAGCAATCGGGCAACCGTCGCGGACAAGGTGACCCGCTGATCCGCCAGTACCTGTGGAGCGGACTCTCTACCGACGGCACCGGTGCCGCAGCCACCTTGGTCGGCAATTACGAGCAGGTGGCCCAGGCGCTGGTCGAGTATGCCCAAGCCGGCATCTCCCACTTTCTGCTCTCGGCCGTCCCGCATTTCGAAGAAGCCTATCGCATCGGCGAACACGTGCTGCCGCGCGTACGTTCCCAACTCACTACCGGGCAGCAGCGCGCGGCCTGATCACCTCGAAGGAGAAAAACATGACCATCGATATTTTCTGGCGCATCCCCACGCACGGCGAGCCCAGTTCCCATCGCAGCAAAACCCCGCATCGCGGCGACTGGTTCCCCGGTGACGACGGCAAGCGCCTGGCCGGATTGGCCGGCAGCGGCGACGACGGCTTCAGCTACATCGACTACCTTGCGGAAATTGCGCATGCCGCGGAAATTTCCGGCTTCCAGGGTGGCCTCATTCCCTCGTTTCCGATGACGGACGAGCCGTGGGTGATTTCCTCGATCCTGGCCCGAGAAACCAAGACTTTCCGCTTCATGATCCCGTTCCAGCCCGGCTTCCTCAACCCGGTTGTCGCGGCACGCATGACCGCCAGCCTGCAACGCGCTACCGGCGGCCGCGCGCTGTACAACATCATCACGGGCGGCGGCGGTCCCGAGCAGCTGTGGTGGGGCGATTCCGTCAGCCACGATGACCGCTACGGCCGCACGACCGAGTTCCTGGATATTCTCCGCGGCGTGTGGAACGGCGGCCCGTTCAGCTACGACGGCAAGTTCTACCAGGTCGAAAACGGGGGCTTGCCGGACCCGTTATCAAGGGAGGAATACCCCGAAATCTATTTCTCCGGTTCCTCCGATGCGGCGCTGGCCTCGGCTTCACGCCATGCCGATTACTACCTCTCGTGGCTGGAGCCTTTCGACCAGTTGCGCGCGAAGTTCGACCGCGTGAAGGAGCGTACCCAGTTGCTGGGCCGCAAGATCAAATGCGCGGTGCGCGTGGACATCGTGGCACGCCCGACCGAAGAAGAGGCGTGGGAAGAAATTCGTCGCGGCTTCGAAAGCCTGAGCAAGGAGGCCATCGAGAATTTCAAACGCCCGAACGGCAGCGAATCGGTAGGCGCTGCACGCCAGCGTGGAACCCGTCCGACCACGGTCAACAGCTACAAGGATCTCATCATCGAGCCTAACGTGTGGTCCGGTTTCAGCCTGCTGCGCGGCGGCCAGACCAACGGCATCGTCGGCAGCTACCAGCAGGTGGCGGAACGCCTCGACCAACTGGTGCAGCTCGGCGCGGATGCCTTCATCCTCGCCAGCACGCCGCACCTCGAGGAAGCGTATCGCGTCGGCGAAGAGGTGTTGCCGCTCGTCCGCGGCAGTTCCAGCGCGCCGGCCTTGCGCGCGGTGGGTTGAGCATGGCAGCGCTCGACCAGATCTGGTTTACCCGTTGCCCGGTGCCTACTGCAACCGGCCTGGCCTACCGGCTGGGCTGGCTGCAGGAGGAGTTCGCGCCTGACAATATCCGCGTGACCGCCTTGCAGGAGGCGCCGCCCGAGTATCAGCGGCACCATTACGATCACCTCATCCCCAGCCTGATCCGCGAAGGCGGCAACCTGCTGGCGCTTGCCGCCAAGGCGCAAGGCGCACGTACCCGCCTGATCGGCCTGACCTGGATCGACGAGTGGCAGGCGATTCTCGTACGTCCCGATTCCGGCATCAATTCGCCGCTAGCGCTCAAGGGCAAACGCGTGGCGCTGCCCCGGTATGTCGAACACGATATTCCCGAGCACTTGCGCGGTTGCAGCATTGCACGCGGCATGACGTTGCAGGGAATCAAGGGCGCGTTGCGCCATGCCGGGCTGACCCTGGACGACGTACGTTTCGTCGAAGTGGGTGCAGGGCAGGGCGCGCGGGGCGGCGGGCCCGGCCAGCTTTGGGACGGGCTCGAACACCTCGCGGCAGGCGCGGTGGATGCTGTCTACGTCAAGGGCGCTTCGGCGGCGGAAGCGGCGAGGCGTCATGGGCTGGTCGTCGGCATTGACCTTGATGCGCTCGGCGACCGCAGTACCCGCGTCAACAACGGTACGCCGCGGCCGATTACCGTGCACGAGGATTTCCTCGAAAACCATTTCGACCTGCTGGTGCGCTTCCTTGCGCAGACGCTGCGCGCGGCGGACTGGGCCGGGGACAATCTCGAAGGGGTGCGCGACATCCTCAAGGGGGAAACGCGGTCGGGGGATGAAGGAGTGCGCGAAGCCTATCGCAACAACTTCCATCGCTCATTGCACCCGACGTTGACAGACGAGCTGCTTTCGCTGTTCGAGATACAGAAAAACTTCACATGGCTGCACGGCTTTCAGGACCGCGACATCGATCTCGCGGCCTGGGCCGACTCTCGGCCCTTGGCGGCAGCACGGGCATTGCTGAATGCCCGCGCCGATGCCCAAAGGCAGGCCGCCTGATCGCTTAATTACGAATCAACCACAAGGAGACACCAACATGGGTACCATCGATACCAATCTGGCCGCAGACGTTGCGGCTTTTGCCGAACAGGTCAAGGCTGAGGCGGAACACGCGTTCCGCGTGCTGCGCGAAACCGATACCACCACCGCTTACGGCACCGTCGGCTTCGTCGTTCGCGTGCCGGGTCACGACAAGCTGGTCGTCGTCAACGATCCGGGTCCGTGGAATCGCCACGATCCGATCGAGCCGGCCGTCATCGGTCTCGACGGGACGGTCTTTTCCGGCAAGCACGGCGGCGGCAACCGCTACAACAAGCTGTTCGTGGCACATCCGGACATCAACATCATCTCGCACGTGCACACCCTGTATCTCGCGGCATGGGCGCAGACGCATCGTACGTTCCCGATCAACTACGTAGCCCTGAACCGTCATCACCTCATCCGCGAACTACCGGTTTATATCGACCGTCGCCAGCCGGAGGTGGATTTCATCATCGAGAAGGTGAACCAGAACCCGCATACCTTCGGGATCATCGAGGCCAACGGCGGCGGCACGGTCTGGGGTAAGGGCGGCGTTCGCCAATTGACGGACACCATCATCCTGCTGGAAGAGGCCGCGCGCCTGCAATTGCTGGCAGAAGCGGTCGGCGGTTCGCGCAATTACGGCCCCGGTGTGCTCAAGCAAAACTGGAACATGACCGGCCTCTACGAGCAAGGCAAGACGCTCGGCCTCGTCCCGCACACCGATCTTTAAACCTTATGCCGGAGTCTTTACGGGCTCCGGCTTTATTGCATCAGGAGATTTCATCTTGGGTTCCCGCCTTGACGATCGCGCACTCGACCAGCTGTTTCGGGAAGCGCGCACCTACAATGGCTTTTCGCCTGAGCCGGTATCGGACGACACTATCCGGCAGCTCTACGATCTGGTGAAGTGGGGGCCGACCGCGTTCAACTCCCAGCCCTCGCGTTACCTGTTCATCAAGTCGCAAGCGGCCAAAGAGAAGCTGGCGCCTGCCTTGTCTTCCAGCAATCGCGACAAAACGCTCAATGCCCCTCTCAATATCGTGCTGGCATACGACACGCAATTTTTCGAGCACCTTCCGGCATTGACGGCATCGCCCAACGCCAAAGAGCTGTTCGAGAGCAACCCGTCGCTCATCGAACCTACCGTATTGCGGAATGGCAGTTTGCAGGGGGGATACCTGGTCCTGGCGGCACGCGCTTTGGGACTGGATATTGGCGTCATCACCGGCTTCAAGGCCGATCTTGTCAACGAGGCTTTTTTCCCCGACGGACGCTATCACGTCAATGTGATCGCCAATGTCGGATATGGGGATGCAGCTTCGTTGCGGCCGCGTGCACATCGGTTTGGATTCGATGAGGTCGCGCAAATTCTTTAAGACAGGTGCACCTCCAGGAAATAACTAAAACATCTCATCTCCTCCCTCAGCCACCTCGCGTGGCTTTTTTTTAGACTAATGCTCCGACTAAACGGACTCAGGAAAACGTCAATATCAATCCCAGTCTATTGATCTATCTATAGGGGGTCGCCTCGCCTGCTCATAGCACCTCTAATTGACGTCTTGGTTTCGGCAATCGTTGGTTCTTTGGAAATTTAGCAGGTCTACGGCTGCCATTAACCGTCCATCTTTAAGCCATATCTGAAACCACCACAAAACCAGACTTTTTTTCACGTGAACAAATTCGAATTCGTCCCAAATTTTTCCTGTGCCTAACTTCAGGAGTATGTGGTCGAAAATTATACGCTGGCTATAAGTTGGTTTACGGCTGCTCCTATCTGATTTGAGCAGGTCGGCGATATTTGCCCATTCCTCATCACTGGTTCCCCATTCTTCGTTTCTTGGCTTGATGGTTATTGAGAGGTTTAATGCTCGCCCTCTGCCGCCGTTAGTCGGGACTATCAATCGGTGTTGTTGACCGTCATGGAAGGACACTGCGCGCGGGGAGGTGCCTTCGCCTTCCTTTATGTTCTCGGATGTGAGGATGCGCAGCACGACAAGCTCTATTACTCGAAAAATGTCCCCACTTTTAATGCCGTGAACCGTCATGGAAATTCGCCCATGAGGAAGATCGACCCCAAGCCGGCCATCAACCGCATGCCGATATACGCTTCCCCACAACCGACGTGCAGATGGGTAATGCCAAAACCAATGGAACGGTTGCTGAAAACTATTCATGGATTTAAGTCGCGAGTTGATGGCATTGCCAACAATCTGCATGCGCGAAGCGTCAATGGGAGAGGGGAAACATAAAAGCTCGAGCCCTTGGGGCATCAACAAGTATCGAGCAATATTCTTCAGCGGACGGAAGATAGCACGTGCTAAAACAATTGCAGGAATCAGGTATGTCTTATTCTCAACACGGATGGCATAAACCTGGTGGCGTTCTGCCTGTGATACTCCTGTACCAATAAGATATTCCGTCGCTGTCGTGAGAGCGAAGCTACTGAAATCCACCTCAAGTTTGTTTTTGATTTTCCTGCCCTGCAGTGCTGGCTTGCAGCACATATCATCTAATTTTCCCGGCTCGCTTTCCGCCGAGTCGCCATTTACGATTCTGGGATGGAGTATTCCTCCAGACTTCATGAATCCGTCAATCCATTGCACTTCGTTCTCCAGTCATTGTTGACTGGAGATATAGCTATCGAGTTGGCGTCGGAGGAGATATGAAACTGGTTTGATTCAACGCCGAGTGCTTGAGGGATAAGAAAACCACCAGCAGGAGGTGTTTGATCGTTGTGTGTGAAACAAAGCTATCAGGTTTTATTTGTCTCTCACCACAAGCCGTGTTGCAATCATGAATGAAAGATGGTTGACTTGATAATTAAGAATCATTATCATTTGCATTATGATTAATTCGTCAGACAAGCCCGACACCATCGCCCACGCCGTTCAGGCAGGCGAGGGCAGAGCCGCACGCAAGCGCATCAACAGCCTCGAGCTGTTCGGGCCGTTGCGCGAGTTGGTGATCGAGCATGTCGGTGAAGAGTACCGCTTGCGCATCACCAATCAGGGCAAGCTGATCCTCACCAAGTAAAAGAAATCAACCGCACCTGCACGGGTGCGAGCCAGCCAGGCGCCATCAGCGCAGTAGCCAGCCAGCAGTATGAAACTCGCTTCAGCAAGCATTGCTGGAGTTGGCTGACTAAAGGGCATTATGAGCGCAAACAATCCATGCAATAAGACTGTGCTGGCCGGCGAAAGCGGTTGCAGGGTGGTCTATTGTCACGATTGCCATGTGGCGGAGCTCGAAGTGGGTTCCGTTAGCTTGCGACTCACGGATGATGCCTTCCGCAATCTTTCCAGCCTGATTGCAACTGCTGTCGGCAACTTGGACAAGGCGTCCCTGAGCGATGACGGGTTTTATGGACAGGATGGACGCCATGTCCGCTAACGCAGTCGTATCGTCTGGCGTCAACGCTGCGATACCAGCCGAAAGCATGGCGCGTCTGGCTGCCATGCCCGATCTTCCCGGTATTCAATTGCCGCGTATTGCACCCAAGTCGCTAGCATTGGTGATTGCGTTGCATGCAGCCATCGTCGTCGTGCTGGCGAACCACCGCACGGAAGTGCCCGAGCCGCCGCGTCCCGTCATGGTCAGCCTGATTACGCCGGAGCGTGCGCCGGAAGCCCCCAAGCCCGAAATCACGCCGCCCAAGCCACTGCCGGCAACGCCAAAACC